>Ga0228710_1011369_pt1 | contig 11519 bp, 10 predicted proteins | sample MedpolnodulmetaG_FD_177995 | JGI IMG/M metagenome (GOLD analysis project Ga0228710, IMG submission 177995) | Root nodule microbial communities from Medicago polymorpha collected in Santa Monica, California, United States - pink nodules | ecosystem: Host-associated > Plants > Roots > Nodule... | reverse complement strand
TCCTTATCTCTTTTGTTTGAGATAACATTTTGAGTTTGTGTTTGTAAAAGTCTCTTTTGTTTGAGACATCACGTTCTAAACCATCATCCTACTAAAGAGGAAGTTAGATCTCAAGTCTATTGGACTTAATAGTTTGAGATAAGGTGTTCTGGATTGATCTGGTGTGATCAAGATCTTATAGTGCTAGTTAGAAGTTTCTACTAGCTGAATACTATAGTGGATAATCTCACACGAAGTGTGGGGACTGGAAGTAGCCGGATTTGGTGAACCAGGATAACTCTCCTGTGTTATTCCTCTCTCTCTCTCTCCCTCTTTTATTTATTACACAATATACACACACAATCACACGCTTTTATATTCTGGTCCTAATTAAACTAAACCAAATTAATCCAGAATTCTCTGGTCCTAAAGTAATTCTTACTCTATTAATTAATTAAACTACCTCCAGAAGATTCTGGTCCAAGATAAAACAACTGCATAATATTTAACTAAAGTTTAAATTCAGTCTACATTATTGTTTTATTATTCTGCTTTTATATTTTCTCCAGAACAATCTGGTCCTTGCTAAATTAACTTTATAATTCTGCTTAATATCATCTTTCTTATTCTACTTATATTATCTCCAGAATATTCTGGTCCTTTACACTTAAATTAATTATTTATTTGTTGAACTAATATTAACCAAGAATTTTCTTGAGTATATAAAACCTATTTAAAGTTGTAGGAATAATTTAAAAAGGGACACAATTCAAGCCCCCCTGTGACGTTTAATGCTACTTCAACCTCATGTCAATATGTTGTCTAATAAAAGATGTTCTCATTACTATTAGAGTCTCACGTGTTTCAACTAGATGTGCCTAAAAATGCTAGGAGGAGCCATCGATGTTGGCGTTCTCAATGTTAGCGAAAGCTTTTTTGGTCGAGGTTGGCCTGACTTTCTCTTGTTGATGATGACGGTTAAACCATACAGTTGAGACTCTTTATAAATTTCACGTGCATAAACATGTTTCTGACATGAGAAACTTTCTAGAAATGAATATTATAGAACTTTCCAGAATACTATTTCTCCATTTCACAATGAGTGTCACTTTAAGAAAAAAATTGTTTTAAAATAAATATCACTTTACTTCCAATACTACTTTAGTTTTTTTTCCTCCAACTTTACCCTCAATAAATACTCCAACTTTTCTCTCACAGTTTCCGACGTAACTAAGTTTGTCTTTCTCTTGTAAAATAAGGATAGATTAGTAAAAGTGTTATGTCTAATGATTATTGCATTTCATTCTAAATATGTGTGTCAAAATCTTAAACACGACACACTTTGTGAAACTGATGAAATACTAAATAAAGTTATAATAATCATTACAACCTTAATATGTGAAGACTTTTCTAGATGCACGAACTATAGTATCTTTACTGTCTCTATTTTGTAACGTAGCCTTACAATAGTGATATAAATAGAACTCATCACAGAGTATTTTCAGAAGAGAAATGATAACTAGACACAAAATAACATTCACAAATACGACACCACCATATTTTTACTGTTCGCCTATACTCTATTTATTTATGCTCTCAAGCTTTTTTTTTTCTTTGCTATCAAAAAACAGATATGAACGACACATACATGCCCTCCTCTCTCTCATTTGCAAAAACCTTCCTCTTCCTCTTCCTCTTCTCTATCACTCTCCTCTGCTAGTCTCTCATCGGCGACCATTCACCTACGTCACTATCCTGACTTCGCGGGTGGCGGATCTTAACCTTGCACGTGTCGGGATCGCTATCTTGACCTCACATGTGTCGGCGTCGCTCAGATTTGTTATTTAGTGGCGGATCTGTGAGTTTCAGCAAGTGGCGGCTGTAGTGGACGAAATGGTGGGTGTTGGCGGAGAAGTCGAATCTGATCGGTTTGCAGATTTGAACGGTGGTTGGTGGGTAGACGAAGACGGTGTGTGGTGGGAGGGTGGTGAAGAGATGGTGGGTGGTGGTGGTGGCTGTTTAGAGACGGAGAGAAAAGTAGAGGAAGAAATCATCAAAAATGCCCCTCATTTCTACTTGTAATCTCAATTATGCAATTGAGTTTTGATGGAAATTACAAGGATATCCCTGATGTCGTTTTTGTGTTGAGTTATCATTTCTCTTTTCGGAATCAATCAATAACAAGGTTCTTTTTATTGAGTAATTTGAGAGTTTCCTCTTTTGCTACCTTTTCCTTCTGTGTCCCTCAGCCATCTTAGACAAATTATTTAAATTCTTTTCAAGTTGTTTAATACTTAAAAATTTAAAGTATATTAATCATATGCATTCTCTCATCTTTAAGTTACTATCTTCTTAAATAAGAAATTAGATTGGATAAACATGAAGTGATAGGAAAAAGACATTTCAATTAAATTAACACACCAAACCACCATTTGTCATTTGCAACTCAAATAAATTTATTAAAATAAATGAGAAAATAAAAAAAGAAGCGTGGGAGGACTAAGACAAGATTAATAAAAGAAACACTTAAGAGCTCCCTCAAATAAGGTTAAAGATTTTTATTTCTTTCTCTCCCCAAACCTCTCTTTTTTAAACTCCATATCCGAATCCGAACCTGAAGGTGTGTTCGGTTGGAGAGAAACCGAGTGGTGGAAATAAAATTAATTATTTTAAATTTGAATTATTTTTAATTAATATATGGAATGTAACTTCATCAAAAGGAGAAACAGGTCTACCTTAGAGATGAAAGTTGGAGAGCATATCATACCCCAAGTTACACGGTTTAAATATCTTGGATCCATAGTACAAAATGACGTAGAAATTAAAGCAGATGTAAGCCATCGTATTCAAGCTGGGTGGTTGAAATGGAGAAGAGCCTCAGGTGTTTTGTGTGATCAGAAAGTACCACTTAAGTTGAAAGGAAAGTTCTATCGGACATCAGTCAGATCGGCAATGTTGTATGGTACAGAGTGTTGAGCGGTTAAGAGTCAACACAAGAATCAAGTAAGTGTAGCAGAGATGAGGATGTTGCGCTGAATGAGTGGCAAGACTAGACATGATAGATTTAGGAATGACACCATTAAAGAGAGAGTAGGGGTAGCACCTATAGTAGAAAAGTTGGTAGAAAATAGGCACAGATGGTTTGGACATGTAGAGAGAAGATCCGTAGATGCCGTCGTAAGAAGAGTAGATCAAATGGAGGAGAGTCAAGTTAAAAGAGGTAGAGGAAGACCTAGGATAACTATTAGATAAACCGTTAGAAAGGGTTTAGATATTAACGAGTTGGATTCAAATTTGGTTTATGACAGAACATTATGATGTAATTTGATCCACTTAGTGGGATAAGACTTGGTTGTTGTTGTTGTTGCATTGTAAATTTGAATTACTTGATTTAATGATTGAGAGTGGCGGGAAAGAGAGTAAAGTTCATCCAAATTCTTTTAGAGTGCGTTTGGGTTGATGGTTTAGGAGGGGAGAGTTTACTTTTCATTTTTAAATTACGGACTATATAACATGTTTTTCAAGAATAAATTAAGTTTGATTGAGAGATCATATGATCATTTATCATGTTAATATGTTAACTTTTTAAAAATCATTTCATAGTATCCGTAATTTAAAAATAAAAAGTAAACTCTCCCATTTCCCTCCTAAACCCTTCATCTTCTAAACACATCCTTAGTTTATGTTTGGTGTCTAAGCCCGTTCTTGATCACAAAATACACACACACATATGAGATTTGCTAGAAGACATCCACTAATTTTTATAGAGTCTTTTAGCAACTCAAATCTTAAGGTATATTTACCCACCTCTATGTATGCATGTATGTTTAGTAGACTTTAATTTATTGGGCATGGCTAAAAACATAGAAGTACTACCTTGAAGATGAAAACTTTAGATTTTGCTCACAGATGAGTCGAGACGAGAGCTTGTCAATTCAAGTATCACATCCAATTTTTTAAAAATATGTCTCCATGACTCCATCATTTTATTATATTCAAAACATTAATGCCAAGGTTAATTAAGTTTTTGGTCTCTATAAATATTCACAGTTTTATTTTTAGTCCCTACAAAATAAAATCATACCTTTTAGTTCCTATAAAATTTTCCATCAGCATTTTTAGTTCCTATAAATTTTTCCATCAGTACTTTTAGTCCTTGTAAAAAATTTCCAACAATAGTTTTGGTCCCTAAAAGGCTTAAGGAAAATGTCACAGGGACTAAAAAGTGTGATTTTATTTTGTAGAGACTAAAAACAAAACTGTAAATATTTATAGGGACTAAAAACTTAATTAAATCTCAATGCAAAAAGTGCTTAGTCCCCTCACTCACTTGAACGAGTACTGAGGAATGAGGAGACAATTCAAAAAGTAATAGAATATTTTAAAATATAATAATAATAAGAAAACATTTTGACAAAAATAATAATAATAAGAATGTCGTCGTTTTCAATAAACCGACATAGTTTTTTTTTTTTATCTAAATTCTCTCTATCATTTTATTATTGAGTGAGTGGCTTTGGATATTTTTTAACCAAAAATCACCAATTTTCATCTCTTTATTCCTCTTTCTATCTAAATAGATGATTTTTTTTTTCAGTATGACGTTGCTTTATCCATCGTTTTGGTGCAATGTTTGTTTATTTCACATCTTGAAATAGTCAATTTAAAATAACATGGGATTAATTGCGAAAAATAAACTAATTAAACTACTAAGTTTTTAGTAAAAGCTGTTTAATTATAATACTTGTAAATGATAGAAAAATATTTATTAAAAAATAAACTAATTAAACTAAGATAGAATTGTCATGCAAATGTAGTTCAATTAATAGCTACGAGAGACATTATATGCAGGAATTGTGGTCTGAACTTTTAATTTTTCACTTCTCCATATATAATATGTGTGAATCTAACATCTAAATGCCAGGAAAATTGTTGTTGGCACATATCATAAGGCTGAGACACACGAGTAAAATACGAAATTGCCCCTCGGCAGTTAACTGTCGAGAATTTCAAAAATCGGCTGCAGTTAACTACCGCTGGTTCCCATATTCCTCGGCAGTTAACTGCCGATGCGTCTTGAAGCCATAAAATGGCAGAATCAGTTTAGGCAGAACCTGTTACATGTGTTTTTACACATTGTAAGCACATTGTTTCAATGCCAAATCATGATGTCAATAAGCGAAAATTACCAACAAAATTGAAATTGAAAATATGATACTAAAACGAACAAATGTCATAGAAATATGTCATCGAAATACAAGAAAGCAATGTCATGATAATTTACAAGAAATCGACCAATAAATCCTACAATAACTAAAAACAAGTAATAAACAAAAACATAATGTCCTACTACTCTTGTTCCTGATGCTGGTCAAGATCCGCGCGATCTGCTCCCTAACATGGCTCATGGCCTGAAACCACTGTTGAGGGCTCATGACCTCCTCCTGATCCATCTGCTCATCTGCGTAGGCAACAGCGACACTAACCATGTCATAGGTATCAGGCGAGCCTCTCGCCTCGTACCGCTCCCACTACTGTGCAATGATCTGCTCTTCATTTGCTGGCTTGGGAAGATCTCCTGGAAGAAGTGGCAAAATCTGAGGGTGAGACACTGTACTGTACCATAGCACATAGCCATCCACCATGTCTGCTCTCCTGCCGGCTCACCTCAATCGGGCTCCTTAAACATCATTTAAACAACATAGGCAACTACTACATTCATTTATCAATTCATAAACTACATATGCAACCATCAAATTGTCAATTTTAAAATCAACCCTAACCACATGCAAACTACTCTAATTTTTTAAAAAATTAAACCTAAACAAACTAACATTAACATTAAAATGATTGATACAACTTACTTGTGATAATGTGTTGTTGATTTGCTTGCAATTCATGAAAATGGCTTTGGTGAGAATTGGAGAGAGTTTGAGAGAAGTTGGGAGAAGTTCGGAAACAGATTATGTTTGTGTTTCTGCTTCTGTTTATGTTTAACACGCTTCGGCAGTTAACTGCAGCCAGTTTTATATTTCCTCAACAGTTACCTACCGATGAACATTTCCGTCTTTTACATATGTTTCTCAGCCAAACCAAATATGTCAACAACAAATTTCAAACGCTAGACTATTTGAAGGGAAAAAAAAAAAGAAAGAATGTTGTATAGCTCCCGTAATCTATCTGTTGGAGCAAGTCCAAATTCTACTTGAGATGCGAAGACAAAATTACGTTGACTAATATTCTCTGCGTTCAAGTTTTAGACATATATACTTTTGGAGGGTGTTTTGGAATTTACATCACCTATGACACTTTTACTCGTTCTCTCTCCTACTAAAAAAAACATTTGAACCGAATGCATAAGAAAGAAAAGCATTTGATTTTTTTTTTAAAGACAAAGCATTGGATTGATTGCATAACAAAATAAAACTATTTAAACATACATGTAAAAAATTATATATTATTTATTTATTTTTAAAACAAGCATCATCTAATTTTTCTTTCTTTCTACTTTTTTGATTGTTTGTCTAAATTGTGACCATCCAAAACTTTCTCTAGTAAAAAACTGTGACCAAATCATGTTTTTTTTTTTTGAAAGATGACCAAATCATGCTTTATTTCCTATGATATAAATAGTTTAAAGATAAAAAATATTATTTACTATATAAGATTAATAATAATTAAATCACGGTAAACAGAAAAATAAGTTGGCAATTAGCACTCACCCGGTTAGAGGAGAGATTTTTATAAAAAAGATGAGTCTTTTTGTAGTATCGTAATATGGATATACTACTTAGTAAACATTTTATGCGATGTACACATGTTATTACTTTTGATAAAAATAAAACAATGTTGTTATTTCCCAAACACAAGCAGTACACTTTTTAGAACTTGTATTAATTAATTATTGGAGTTATTTGGGTACCCAATATTTAATCGTAGGTTTATTTAATAGTACTACTAACTGTTAAGATTATTTCGAGTAAAGTGAGTATAGGCCATTTATTTACAAAACCCCAAATGTAAAATAAATCTTGTAAATAAAAGATTGGTAGGAAAGAAAAAGGGTTTCATATAATTCAAAGTCCAAACTACTATTTTTCTTCTTACAACTTATACAACCATTGATGCAGCACCTGCAACCCTCATTTCCTTTTTTGTTTGATATAAGAAATTTAGGGTAAAGACCAAGTTCAAGAAAGGATATCATAGAGCTCAATGGACACTCAAACGAATTTAACTTTACTTCTCTTTGAGGATACTGCCGAAACTCAAATATAAAACTTCCAATTTTAAAATTTGACATTTTATCACTTCTTCGATGCTAGCCATCCTCATTACTTGTGTATGTATATGTATATCTATAACATTTAGTGTTTTTTTTTTTCTTTCATAGTGTTCACTACCTAAGCTTGCATTAAAACTATAATTCATGTAATAAAACTAACTCATCTAAAGGTTCTTCCCCCAGAGCCAGATTCCCTTTGACAATTGAAGAAGACAGCAGCAACTGGCGATCCAAGATTGTAAAATTCAGTGAATTCTCTTGTATTGAAATTTTGACGCCATCCCGGAGCATAGACTCTTTGTCTACACTGTTGACGCAACAATACAAACACGAAACGATGAATCCCTAAATTAGGTCGTGGCATTTCATAACTTACGACCTCATTACCTATGCATATCAATTAAACCACAATTAGCCTTTATATGTTTTTAAAAGAAAGATGTTAAAACTAATTTTAAAAATTTCAACATACATTCATTAAGCAACTTGTAATTTGTACAATGATTTCTATGTTTCCACCATGCCCTAAAATGCAAATGCTGACTTCTATAATTAGGAGAGGATAGAAGTGTGGCTTTTTCATAAAAGAAAGTTTGAAATAATAATTATGCTTGAATTTTTTTCGTTGATCTTATTACTATCAATAAGTTATCCATTAAACTTCTAATTCATGTCTTTGGCCTATGAAATGGATGGAAATAACATACATACCAAAACTAGCCGCATTAGTTGCTGGAATATCAGTCACCATCCTAAATCCATTGCGAAAGATGTAAGTTACAATATTATTCAACTAAAATATCTCGTATATCATGTTCAACTGTAAGCAAAGTGGTTTTTTTTTTTTTTTTACAAAGTAAGCAAAGTGGTTTAAAACTCACCAATGAAGGTACTCCCTAAAACTGGGGTAACTTGGACTAGGAGCATCTGGATCTACCAAAACCTGCATTAGAATCGAGTTAAATATTAGAAAGAAAAAAAATGATAATATACTAAATATATAAACAATGCAATTACCAGGGTGTAGAAGGCTGTTGGGTCATTTACGCCAATAATCACTTGGGGTTGATTAGCAACTTGGGAAGGTTTAAGCTCACCACCATTGGCAACAGTCCTATTACCGTAGGTGACTAAGAGAGGAATAGTACTTTCAAAGGGGTCTAATACATCTCCTATTACACGCCCAACAGCTAGAGGATTCGGTCTGCTACCACTTGCCATCTCACACTCCTACACACAACTTTGCCTTAGGGTTTTGAGTACAACACCAGCCCAGAGCTAGAGCCACCATTTATTTATACAGGAAAAGCAGGGGAGATGAGATATTCGTTTATTGCTATGTAGCTTATAAATTTGTTCATATATATGATTATGAAATGCGAATTCAGGGATATATAGTGCTTAACAAAATGAAAGATAATTATATTCATAAAACAAGACTTTGATATATTTGTGGTCCCTATAAGTTTTTTTTATCTTCCTTGGGTCCTAATAATTTTTCTGGTCCCCTAGCTATACTATATATTATTTCATTTTAGTCCCTGTAATATATATATTTTTTCATTTTAGCCCCTGTTGTATATAATATTACATTTTAGTCCCCAAATAATTTTTCATTTTAGTCCCTAAAATAAATAATTTTACATTTTGGTCCCTATATTTTTTCACATTAGGTCCCTATAATGTATTTTTTTTCACAATCTAGTCCCTAACATAAATGACTAGCTGAATATAAGGAGTAAACAAAATTTAATTTCAACAAGGACTCACAATATTGAAACCAAAAATGAAACAACATTTTATGAAGACCACTTAAAAAAAAAACAGGCACAAAAGTATGAAGAGTTCAGTTTAGTACATGGATGAAAGCATTTAAACGTTAGAGTTTATTTTTTGAGGGGTTAAACCCTAGAGATAGATTAGGGATAAATTTATTTGAGATCTATATTTTTTTTAAAAATAAAATAAAAAATTGGAAAGTAGATGATAAATTTGATAAATTTTTTTGAAAGGTTTTGTAGAACTTGATATTAGGGATTATAAAGAGAAAAACGGTATGCTTTTTTAATGTTTGTTTGTAACTATCATAGTTTAGAATTGATGTGAGATGGCAAGTATAGTTTAAAATTGTTCATTTGTAACTATCAAATTTTAAAATTGATTATTTTTTTATACGCAAATAGAGTTTAATGTGTATACACAATTGTACAATGATTTTACACTGTAATCTAGTCAAATTTCATCATGTAGATATATAATACTATTACTTACTAAAATATCTAGATCAATATCTAAATGATGAGATATGATTCAACATACGTATAAAACTAGACTTAGTCTGTGGTGCACAAGCAAGATAATATTGTACCATGCATGTTTTCAAATTAGAGACTGCATCACATGATGCAACATCAATATTGCGGTTGCAGAAATGTGTGCAACTGCATTAGGCCACAAAAACGATGTAATTATAAATCACAGTAAAAATTGCATGGTAACGTTACAAAGGCCGCATCGATCAACTTCAGGCCACAACACACTATGTAGAGCTATCAAATATAATTTTCTAGCTTTCATCTCCTTCATATCATAAATTTAGAGGTATAAAGTTCCTCAATAATATTAAGCTTAGAAAGAACTCCGTCAATCAACATCGAAGTATTCAAATTTAATATCTCCAAAGTAGACGTTGACACTAGAGCACGTGCATAGTTGAGTCGTTCTTTACACATTGTTGAATCGTCAACCCTTAACAACCGACCACAATCCATGACACACAATTTAAAAAAATCATAGTTCCACGCATGAAGTGGCACACCATATATTATGACCCATGCACCCCTTTCATGTAATAAACAGTCTTTGTTCCAACGAGTGGGATTAGAAAAAAAAACAAATTGAAGAAATCTGGTGCCTCCGACAAAATAGAATTGACATCCCCGCCATAGGACTTTTCAACAAAACCTTATCAGCTCCTAACGGAATAATTAACAACGAATCAAGACCAGCGTCAGAAATTCGACGTTGTAAAACCGGGATAGCTTCGCCATTTACCACCGAAACAATCACACACTTAGTGGCCCAATCCAAGTCGTCAACAGACGAAGCATATTTTGGAACATACACCGTACTACCTTTCAGATCATTACCACTTTTCTTCGCACCATCAAGCACAGTTGCAACTTCTTCCACCCTCGACACAACCACCTCTCGCTCCTCTCTCCTCAAATTACAAACAGACACACCCTCCTTCGGACCACCCGTAACCTCACCTCCTACAACCCGCGCCACCTCAGTCACCTTAATTCCCTCCCCCGTGTCACCCTTTGCTCCCTCTTTAATTTTTTTTCTCCCTCATACTTTTTTAGTCCTCTGTCAATTTTTTCTCCCTCACCATTAACCTGAACAACATTCCGAGCGTTCCCAAACCTATCAAAACTCGCCACCTTAGCCACCACCTTCCAATCACCAAATCTTACATTATTCACGGCTTTCAAAAGCTTATCTACATCCCTCACCTTACTGTACCGCACAAAACCAAACACACCTCCGTTCATATTACGTTTCCTAGCTAAATAAACATCTTCCATGATACCACAAACCTCAAAGCCTTCCCGTAACGAACGATAGGTAATATTTTGTGGTATGTTTGTGAAATAAACAGATACAAAATTATGGGAAACAGTACTAGATTTTTCAACCGGAAGTTGCACCCGAGGCCTTGATTTTGATCGCCTCCCATGCTTACCAATTCTGCCCGCGTCTAAGTCTAAATGAGCAGTGCCTGCCTCTGAATGATGACGCGACTGTATCAGTTGCTGCTGTCTTGTTGAACGGCGTGCATCAACATCACGAGTATGGCCATGGCGCGCATACTGTAGTACCACTTTACCATCAGCTGAAACCCTAGGTGCATGGAAATCCTCCATATCGCTGTAATACCAATGATCTGAACCATACCGAACCTCTGAACCGTACCGAGACCTAACCCTAGACCGCCGCTGATCCTCGTCCCATGCTCCTCTGCGCCGCTGCTCCGCTCGAAACCTGTCCCGCTTTCCATCAACCTGTTCAGACGCTTTCCTTCTCCGTGATCTCGCAACAGTCCAATCTCCCTTATCCCCACCATAGATTTTTCAACCGGAAGTTGCACCCGAGGCCTTGATTTTGATCGCCTCCCATGCTTACCAATTCTGCCCGCGTCTAAGTCTAAATGAGCAGTGCCTGCCTCTGAATGATGACGCGACTGTATCAG
>Ga0228710_1011368_pt1 | contig 11520 bp, 5 predicted proteins | sample MedpolnodulmetaG_FD_177995 | JGI IMG/M metagenome (GOLD analysis project Ga0228710, IMG submission 177995) | Root nodule microbial communities from Medicago polymorpha collected in Santa Monica, California, United States - pink nodules | ecosystem: Host-associated > Plants > Roots > Nodule... | reverse complement strand
TCTATCTTTGCAACTAGAAAACCTTCACTCCTTTATATAGTGGTGTGAAAGAGACGTTGGAGAATAGCCAGCACACATGCATAAAAGAGTCGTTTGAAGCTTGTTGATCACCAATGATCTTTTGCCTAATATGGTTATTGTCCTATGAAGGATCAATTTCAAATCCATTCCTTGTATGAGGGAACATTTCTGCAGGCAGAGCTGTTATCCTTGTCTTGTTGCAAAGCACGACCAAAGTAGTGGAAAAGGTGGTTGTACAGTTCGTATAATTGTCCTTTTTCAACGCTCTTGAAGAAGTAAGCATCTAAGGCTTTCAAAAATCATTTCAAGGCCGTTATTACACCTCTTTACGTCTTTAGCAACTCTTAGACAAGATAAAAAGAGATTCCAGCTTTGAGTTCTTCAGCTCCTGATGAACTTCAGCTTCTGATGATCTTGCTTCTGATGAGGCGCTTCTGATGAACTTGTTTCTGATGACGTCATCACTTCAGGAGCACTTTGTACTTCAAGAGCACTATTCTTCAGACGCTTCAAGCTTCCTTTTTGTTGATTCTTTTGCTCTCTTTTGTTCTTTCAGAACGCTTTAAAGATATAAAATTTTGTCTATGGTCCTATACACTTGAACAATATTAGCATATCCAATTGACAATTTTTAATACCTTGTTATCATCAAAACCTTAAGGGTGACATATGTTAAACATTTTTTGTTCTAACAAACTCCCCCACTCTAAGGGTAATGTTTGTTAAACGTATTTTGTTCCAACATAATGAGCTTCTTTAGAAATAATGCCTCGTTTGGCCAAATTATCCTTTGTTGGCAAGCTATTGCGCAAAAGACACCAAGCACAAATAGACACCTTTGAATGAACTTGTTTATGCCAAACATTATCCAAGACCGCATCCAACGTATGACCATCCTTATTTGTTAGTAACTAATAGTCGCCCTCAACAGTGTATACTTCTACTGATTAGGAAGCCACTTCCACTCATATGAACTATTTACTTGTAAAGAGACATCAAATAATAAAGCTCTACACTCCTCTACCATCTCCTCCTCGCAGGCCAACAATCGACACCGGCATGTTCAGGCTTCTCCCTCTTCTCCCCATCCTAAAGAGAACATCTCAGCCACTGTCTTCCCTTTAAAAACAGACAAAAGGTAAAGCTGACAAAATCTCTCACACAATGGAACCACCCCAATCCACCTATCAATCCAAAAAAGAGTATAAAACCATTTTTCACTTTCTTCTCATGTTCTCCTCAAACCAACTATCACCCTCCACTCCCTGTTTGTCACGGATGCGCCCCAGCTCCCTCTACCACGAAGAACAATCTCTGCCACTCTGATTCAAGCGCCCTCTCGTCACACCATACTGGGATGCCAACACCTTAAACCACAACCCTCCTCTATCAATTAACATCATCCAATATCATTTTCTTAACATAGCAATGTTAAAATTCTTCATTCGCCTAACCCCAAACCGACCAAACTCCTAATAAACTCCCAATCAATCCAAGCAATTTTTCTATGATCTTCACACCCATCCAAAAAAAATAGTAAATATTAGATTCCAGAGATATAAGCAAATTAAATCTGCAACAGATGTGGTGTAATATTTAACGGATTTTTACGAATAACAGAAAAACATTTAATATAAACATTTTATTAATGCGGTTAGCTTTCATTCAATATCTACAAATAATTCACTACATCACTAATTCCTTAAAAAAAAAAATATTCACTACATCACTAATATAATTGTTTTTTATATATTTATCACAATATTATATAAAAAAATGGACATTAATTTACCACCAAATTGCAATGAGGGCTTATATTTAACCACGAATAGAGTACTTTATTGTTACCAAAAAATCAGAGTATTTTATTCTTATTCTTCACCGACCTTTTAAATAGTTTTAACATAATCATCGGAGGCTGATCAAAGTTAAGGAATTTTCATCATCTCATGTCGTTTGATTATTTTTTCTACCTGACTTGTGTTGTGTCTGATCTCGTTTTAAGATAATATTTAATTAGGCCCTTGTTTGAATCCTTAAACTGCAGCATACTTTATATTATAATAGAAAAGAACCAATGCAATGATTCTCTTTTCCACCAAACCACCCTTCAGTCAGTATTTTGTTTATTGATCGATATACAAAAGAGCCATCCAGGTTCCTATGAATGAAGCAATAAAATATTAGAGAAATTATGAGCTCTCTCTCTCCCTCACATGTAATTTACATTAATTAGTTTTATACAAGAAAACAAAGTCAAGTTTGTTGTGTTGATGATGTGATTCATGTGAGCTAGCTAACAATAACATTAATTGTTGCTTTTCTACCAAATCATATTAACTATGTTGCACTTTCCAAACTTTTTCATGAAATTAATTTACTTTAATGTTTATGCTCTACCAGGTGGCCATCACTCAACAATTTTTAAACTAATTCCCAATGGTTAAACCAGTAATGTTGTGCCATATACCAGAAGCAGAGATATCTTATGTTGGCTAAAAAGTTTATATTCACATTTTCGAGAATGAATATGTCCAAATGCATTGATCACATGGTAGGTCTATGATTTAGATTTTGTAATCTAAATCATATCAGCTATTGGGAACAAATTGTTTTTGATTAATCAATGAGTTACAAAGTAGCTCAATCAGTTTATGTTATAAATCAGATCATTGGCACTCGACCGGTAACCTATTTCCTCTAATCATATTTATAAGCAAATTTTCTTTTTTTAGGTTGATTAAATAATTGATGTATTTGAATTATAATATATTTCAGATACATCAATTATATAATTAATGTAAAAAAGGAATACTTGTTTATAAATATAATTAGATGGAGTATATTATTAAATAAAAAGATTGATAACTGAACATTTATCATTTGCATACATTTATTCAACACCTCTCTTTTTATCACATCATGAATATATCATATATATCATATCACATTCTCTATTTTTTTTTCTCTTTCAACCTTTCAATGGGTGTACATAAAACATTTTTCTATAAAAAAATGCATAAATGCACTTTATGATAACTTTTTGTGACAATTTTCTCCCTCATACTCGCATTATGTTTTTACATTCTTTTTTGATTGTTTTAGTTTTCATGTCAACATTTACTTTTTTTATAAAACTATAAATTGTCATGCAAATAATTGTTTAAGTAACACACCTCTTTCAATTACTCCGATTGTGGGATTCTCACTCTACATAAATAAAGTCACATTAAGTTGTCTATGAAATTCTGGTGGCACGTTGATAAGTAATGACATCTAAGGCTTTGTTTGCGAGTTGGGTTTTGGAGGGGAGGGGAGGGCAAGGGAAGGAAAGGTTTATGGAGAGGTAAACCCTTGTTTGAGAGTTTTAAAAAAATAGGGAAAGGTTTTGGGGGTTTTGAAGGGCTTCATTTGTCCAATTTTAAAGTTTGCCCAAATTGGAGGGTTTTGGAGGGTTAAACATACAAATTGATAATTTTGTCCTCATTCCAATTATAATTTACAAGATAAATTACAAAGTATATCACAATGTATTGATTTTAAGTGAAAAAATGATAAAATAGTAAAATTATCACATAAGCTCTTTATCTCCTTTCTCCCTTCCTTCCCTTCCCTTTCCTTCTAAGCCTTTCCTTTCCCTCCCCTCAAAACTCGCAAACAAAGCCTAAGTGTACGTGTAGGAAAAATTTGATGGGTAGTTCCAAATTACAAAAGAGAAAAAATAAAATTGCTTAAAACAGCTTCAGTTGTGGAGGTTAAAATCTCACAAATGCCATAATTAGGAACAGAAAGTATATTTGAGCATAAAAAAAGTGGGGAAATATGCGATCTAAATTTTTAAGTGATTGAGTGTGTTATTTCATACTATATTAAGTGTTGATTTAACCTAAATCAGTTGTAGATTACCAGCCTCTAAGGTGAAGAATGACAATATTTATAACTCATGTTTATAAATTAGATCATTAGATGTACTCTCTTATGCCCAACATTATTGCATTTGGTGCATCGATATATATCATGGATGATCTAAATTGATAGGTTCATAAAATAAATAAAAAATTCAACCTTTTTCAAATTCTTATGTATCGGGAATATGCAATTAACGAATAAAATGCTTAAATTTGAAGTAGTAAGTGGTGTCTAATACATAAGGTAGCTGTTGGAGCTTCCTTCAAGTCACAACACCTAAGAACGACACCTTCTATGCAAATTATAGAAAAGCATGCTTGTACAGAGACCTGAGTTCTGTTTCAATCTTTATCTCAGTTTATATTTTCAAGCTAAAAAGAGCAGACCGACTCACCAAACCCACCTACTGTATAAAATACAAAATGCTTCCAAAATACTCTGTTTATATTATGAACCAGGCATCGAATAAGAAATGCAATTATCTACACCTAAAACTAAATAGAAAATTGTTTTACTCACATTCAACTTTTCATAAAAATACATGGAAAATAAATTTTTCTCCTAACGGTAGTTAATTATGTTGCGTCTTTCTTTCTATAGTTAACTATCGTTGAGCCAGGTGCTGTTAACTGCATTTGGCTCAACTGCACTTAAGTTCAATACCTGGTAGAACATCAATTATAATTTTGTGCGTTTAGGTCGAAAAATCAAAATAAATCGAGGCTTATTTGGAATGCTACGGAACTTTGTAGATACTCTATATGTATTTTTACAGAGGTGTCTGTAAAGTTTCATAACATTCCGACTAAAACTCAATTTATTTTGATTTTTCGACCAAAACACGCAAAATCTTAATTTTTTTCTAAGTGCTTGTCCGGAAAAGTGACCTAGAGTTGAATTTTTTCTTTATTTTTTGCACTCTGTTTAGGACAATATATATATATATATATATATATAACAAGGGAAGAATTAAATATGAGTTTTTAACGCGCTTAAAACTCAAGACACCAAAACATAGACCTAGAAATCAAATTTTGAGCTTTTTTTTTGCAGACACCTCTATAAAAATAAATAAAGAGGATATCAGAAAGTTCCGTAGTTTTCCGACTAAGCCTCGAATTATTATGTTTTTTCGACTGAAAACGTAAAATCGCAATTTTTTTCAAGTGCGCGTCCCGAAAAGCTACTTAGTTGTTGAATTTTTTCATTATTTTTCACGCATGTTTAGGACATAAAAACAACATCTCCCACAAAAAAATTGAATTTTCCAACAAATGACGGATTAAATATGAATTTTTAATGCACCAAAAACTCAAGAAACCAAAACATCAACATAGAAATCAAATTTTGAGCTGGTTTTTTGCAGACTCCTCTATAAAAATACATATAGAAGATCTGTAAAGTTCCGTAGCATTATGAATATGCCTCAAATTATTTTATTTTTTTAACCAAAACGCGCAAAATCACAATTGACGTAATGCCAGGAAATGGACTTAAGTGCAATTGAGCCAACTGCAGTTAACTACAGCTGGCTCAGCGGTAGTTAACTACATCCGAAAAGACACAACCGTAGTAAACTACCGTCAGGGGCAAAAATGTGTTTTCCATATGCTTTTAAGAAAAGTTGAATGTCAAAAAAGTAATTTTCAAATAAATAAGTTGTTAGCTAAAAAGGGAAATTCGTACAGAACTTCTCGTTCACTTTAATGGTGTTATTCTCTAAGTGTTGTGGGCCTTAGCCTTGTTTGGCCTCTTTCTCTCTCTCCCTCCCTCTCCATCTCTCTCTATCTCTATCTCTTTGAATGGTAATAGATATTTTATTATCTCACGTGTAGATTATACACAAGAGGACTCTTTATGTGTTATATGTACATCATAATGGTGTTTAACATTGTAACTGTATATAATTTGTGTACAATATTGTTTTAGAATTGTGTTATTTTAACAACCATTTGTGTCAAAGAAAAAGAAGTATTGACACAAAAATCGAAGTAATAAAGAGAAAATAAAAATATAATGTGAGTATGCGAGACAAAGTTGTCACAAATAATGTTATAAAATGGTTGTACAAATATCATTTCTCTTATTTTTATTAGTAATTTATTCTCTCAACTATTCATATTAGTTGTAAATGGTATATGACTCTGTTGAAACATTTCATATTATTATTTATTTTCCTATTTTAATGGTTAATTATGTGTCATTATATTACTCATAAAGTAAAGGAATTGACTCTTGTATTTTACTCCTATTAAAGCAGCCTCGTTTCTTCATAGTAATATAGAACATTATCACCCATATAGTTTTCTACATGGTATCATGAGCCTTGATAGGGTTAGGGTGATGCTGTAAATTTTTTCCTAACTAGCGAGGTTCAGGGCAACAACAACACCGCAGATCGCGGCAACAACATAACAACAGAGAATATGGTCGTGATAGCCAACTTGGTGGACGTGGATTTACAATACCACCACTCGATTTTACGTCAGAAAACAATTTTAACAATGGATTTGGTTACAGCAGAGGTGATCCCAACAACAACTATTTTGGGATCGGCTATGGCTATCCATTTGATGGTGGTAACGGTGGCGTTGGATCATTTAACTCAGAAGGTGGAGATCAAAACAAGTCTCTCTTCAGGTTAATGTTCAGAAATTGGATGGCTCGAACTACACTGAATGTGAAGTAAAATAATATCACAAGAAAGGGGAGTTTAAATTGTGATCTAATTACCAATAAAAATTCTCAAGTGTATACTTGGATTAGGTTAGTAAGTTAGTCAATAAAACAATAACAATTGTGAAGTGTGTGATATTGTTCAAAATAAAAAGAGATAGGGAGAGAAAAATCGCACACAAAAAGTTATCCTGGTTCATCCAACATGGGTTAGTCCAGTCCCTGCAATACTGTGAGATTTTCCGATATGTAGTTGAGTATTAACTATATCTCAACTATACTTTTTTCTTAGATCACTTTCTTAGATCTATACAATTTCTATCTTTTCACCTCTCCGGGCTCTACACTAGTTTTACTCACTAGCCTTTACAAACAAAAATCACTATACACTTTAGTGATCCTTTTTTTCGAAATCTTTTTCTATTGATTTACAATACTTTTGCCTTTGTAAAGAACTCAATTAAAAAGAGTTGATTCTGGATTTTTGCTTGATGCACACGATCAAATAGTCTTTTCAGTGTTTTTGATGTATTGAAAATCAAGTAAGTGAATTTATACGTTATGACTCAATGCCTTTTATTTTTGCAAGCCCTTGTATTTATAGATGGAAGGAGTCCTTTACTGTTGTAATAAACACACGCTCCTAAGGGAAAAAGTGGAAGAGAAAAGTTTGCCAACTCATGAAAGTGGAAAATTCTTGTGTAGAAATGCTTGGCAGATTGTTCTCGAAATTTTGAGAACGTTCTCATAATTCTCCTTGGAAAGCTTGCAATAAAGCATGACATCATGAATAGTACCATGCAGAATTCTTGTTTGCTAGTTGGCAACCAAGATTGCTTTTGTTGGGCTGTCATACTCTCACGCCTTGGAGAGAAAGAAAATAAGTACAAGGATTTGATTTTATCCATTCCTTTTAACTTGATGTGTTGTCCAAATCTCATAGGTTCATTTCTTTCTTTCTTGATGTGTTGTCTAATGCTTATAGGCTCTTCTTTGTTTGTTCATAGGATCTTTGTATATTTATTTCCTTTCATTTCTTGAGAAAGTATCATAGTAAATATGTACCTTTTGTTGCATAGAACTCTTGATCCTTTTGTACCATATTTCCACAAAGATCATTGACATATAAATTCTTCCTTAAAGGCCAAGATCTTAGTACCCATGATTAACATTAACTTCATATTTCATCTTGCTAGGGTTGACTTTGGCGTGGCATATATGAGGAGAAGAGATGATCTTTGTTATGAGAATGTTCTTAAAAACATTTGCTTGCTTTATAACCTATCTTTAAAATTCACTCAAGCACACATGTTAAATAACAAATAATCTCAGAATTCATTAAATATAATTTAAATGTTTTTGTTATGATTGAAACAATTAAAAGGGATTTTTGAAATTTATCTCAACAATCTCCCCCTTTTTGATGATGACAAATGTTTGAATTATATTTTGGAGTTGTTTTGAATTCCGTGTCTTTTGAGCTTTATGGCTAGTGCAATTTCATATCATAGCCCCCCAATTTAACATTCATTTTCTATATTGATTTTAAGTAAATATTAATAGAGAATTTATTTCTCCCCCTTAATTTTCGAAAGCAAAATTAAGGTAAAACAGGAAACACTAAATTTGTAAATATATTCCATTTCAGAGTACATGATGATATTTCAATGGTTCGACAAAAAAAAAAGATTAATCATAAATACTTAAAACATGAAAATGAAACATAAGGTCAGCCTTTGAACAAAGGAACAAACATAACTTAAAACATGAAAACAACTTAAAACATAAAAACGCCTTTTTGCCAACAAAATATCATTCAATTTCTCCCCCTTTGGCGCATCAAAAAGAAGGGGACCTGTCCATATAAGGGAACCGAGCTTTAAACATGATCAATAGAGCCTCTTGGAGCCTTGAAACCTGGAACATAAGGGAGGTCATCAACTATGGTTGCAGGACGAGGAATTAATCCTATATACTTAAAACTCGAAAATGAAACATAAGGTCAGAGTCTTTGAACAAAATAACAAACATAACTTAAAACATAAAAACGTATTTTTGGCAACAAAATATCATTCAATTTATCCCCCTTTGGCGCATCAAAAAGAAGGGGAGGTGACCATAGAAGAGAACCGAGCTTTAAACACGATCAGTAGAGGCTCTTAGAGCATTGAAACCTGGAACATAGGGGAGGTCTTCGGCTATGGTTGCAGAAGGAGGGACTAAAGACGGCAACAAAACCCGCCCCCGCCCTGAATTTAACGGGGAAAAACCGATTTAACTGGGTGCGGGTGTGGGGAAAATCTGATTTTTTAGTACGGGGCCGGGGTGGGGTATGCTTATACCCACACCCACCCCCGCACCTGCTTTTTGAAATTTACTTTATTAAATTTTATAATCTTATTTCCATAAACAACAACCTATTTTATTATATTATTACTATTTAGAAACATGTTTATTATAATTATTTTTCTCTTTTGAAAAAAGTTTATTAGATCTTTAATTATTAATAGAATTATTGATTTTGTTGCTATGAAAAAATGAAAAATATGCATTTTTTTAAATATTTTATAAAAAATATAGTTTTCGCATGTGGGGGTGGGGGCGGAAACGGGTCCGGGCCGGGAGACCCTTCCCCATTGGGGACGGGATTGGGTGTTCAATTTTTACCCCCAATATGGTTTAGGGACGAGGGAAGATGCATGGAAGCGGGGGCGGGGACAGTGATGCTTTAACCTACCCCCGAACCGTCCTGTTGCCATGCCTATTTAATCCTAAATACTTAAAACATGAAAATGAAACATAAGGTCAGAGCCTTTGGACAAAAGAACAAACATAACTTAAAACATAATAACGCCTTTTTGCCAACAAAATTTCATTCAATTTCTCCCCCTTTGGCGCCTCAAAAAGAAGAGGAGGTGGTCATAGAAGAGAATCAAGCTTTAAACACGATCAGTAGAGGCTCATGGAGCCTTGAAACCTGGAATAAAGGGGAGGTCTTTAGCTATGGTTGGAGGAGGAGGAACAAAACCGTAAGGAGTCTTGCGACACAATTCCTCAACAATCCATTTGCGCAAATTTGCCATGTCAAACATAAGATAGGAAACCATGGTTTTCAAGGTTTAAAGATGTTCTAAGAGAACAAATAGAGTTGGAGCAGATTCACTTTTGTGGGAAGAATTTTGAGGAGCAGAAGATGGATCAAATGAAGGAATTCCAGAGGCATGGAAAGTTTGGAATGGAGGTGGCTTAGGAGTAGCACCAGTGGAACCAAAAGATTCAAATGAACCAAAGTTTACGTTGAAAGAACACAAGGAAGTGTCAAAATTTGGATTAGGACCCGATGGAGCAAAGTTAGAGGTTAGTGTTTTGAGCAAGTTATTCAGAAAATCATAACATAACAAAGAGGTAGAAAAGTTTTGATTTGAGGAAAATAGAGGAGATATTGTTGATGTTCCAGGAGGTTTCTTTGAACTCATTCCTTCAAGAATTGTTGCAGCATTTTGGGTAGGAGAGACTTCAGGAAAGAAATTGTCAAAGTTCAGATTTTGATTAACATCAAAAGAGTGAGAATTTTTGGGAAAGGTTGGAGGATTTTCTTGAACGGTTTCATTCATCATTTCAGTAAAGGATTCTTCAATTCGTTTCCTTTTGAATCTAGGCTAATCAGGAGACACATCAAGGGAGGCAGGAGTGTCTACATTTGAGATAAGTTGCATGTGCTTGACATTATTGAGAAGGGAGACAACAATTGTCGTTCTGGAGAATTCGAGGTAAGGGGGAGAATCCTTTCATCTTAGTGTTTCTTAATTGTAATGATCGGGGTAGTTAATCTTAAGAATCTAAGTGTTGTCATTATGAGGATTATGATGAAAGAATGATGATGAACTGATGTAATAAGGGTAAATGTTATCAGTGAAATATTATAATTGAAGAAGCCAAAACTAGGGTGGACGAATTGGAAAATTTACCGTAAAAAGAGTGTGTAATTGGCTATGTTACGAGGAAATTATTGTGTGAATAATAAGGTGACCATAAGGTGATGATTAGGTACGAGTTTGGTGACTCTTAGGACAAAAACAGAGTTGAAAAAGGAACCCTCAAGATGAAATCGCAGCAGAGCTGCAATTTGCTGCCAAACTGACACGGGTGGTCGTGCCACTCACGTGCACGACCTGTGCGTGAGTTGATGCATCTCATTTTTATTTTTTTGTTTTAAGGAGTGCACGACCTTGCACCCTTCCAAAGCCTAGAAAACCCAACTTTTCTTCACCATTTGAGTTCCTAAAGTGAGTGTTAGGGTCATAAACCTATGTACCTTAATAAGGGAATGCATTAGGATGTATTAGAAGTGGAATTCTTAAAAAATATGGCGAGTCTAACACGTGAATTAATTAAGGGAACCTAAGGTGAGGTCAAGAGGGGTATAAAAGGATTATTCAAGAATAAATGAAGATCTCAAGAGTAATTTCTTAGGATAAAGAAGATCCTAACAATAAAATGAAAATATCGAAGAAGATTAAATAAGTGAAGATAAGGACCTAAAACACAATGAACTAGGTTTAGAAATGGAAGGTATTCTAAGTAGAGGTAAAGATGAGGTAGAAAACTCTAAATTGAGATGAAGAATAGAGCATGCCGTTAGGGTGAAACATGTAGTAAATGAGAGCAACTAACTTTGGGTGGGAGTTCTAACGTGAGGTTGAATAACTAAGGGATGAAAATATGATATATATATATATATATATATATATGGGTGATAATGAGATTTTATTGTCATATGATGATGATGATTGTTGAAGCAAAAATCCCTTTAAAATTGTTTTTAAATGATAAACAAACTCTTGTATTAAAATTAAGATTATAATTTTATTTGGTTATTTAATGTGTGCTCTTGAGTGAATTTTATTAAGGATA
>Ga0228710_1011366_pt1 | contig 11521 bp, 6 predicted proteins | sample MedpolnodulmetaG_FD_177995 | JGI IMG/M metagenome (GOLD analysis project Ga0228710, IMG submission 177995) | Root nodule microbial communities from Medicago polymorpha collected in Santa Monica, California, United States - pink nodules | ecosystem: Host-associated > Plants > Roots > Nodule... | reverse complement strand
ATTCCATCTTTGTATTCATATTAAGGAATTAGTATAGCAATCCAGTCACCTTTAACACTAAGTTGAGGAAGTTGTCTCAAAGGTATATCACAAACATTTTTAACAACTTGCGTGAATGATACTTGGATAAAAGGTGACTTGATTGCTTCACGAGCTTCTTTAGCATGAACAATGTCATGCAATAAGGAAAGGATTCATGGCTAAAACAATGAAGAATGAAGATGGAACGGTGGTTGTTTGTGGTTTACAATATTCTAAGTGGTTGGTTCATTCTCAATATTCGATGAGAGAGGTGAGTGAAAAATTTATTGTTCATTCTCAATTTTGTGCAAGTTGCATGCGCTTGGTTTATTGCCACAAGACAAACTTATTTTCAAACCATACAAGATATCACGAGTGTTCAATCATCATAAACACTACTAGAAATCCGGATTTTAAAGAAGTATTTTGACACTAAATGTTTTCAGTCATCATAAAGACCATAACTCTAAAATATTTTTTAACAATATGTTTTTGCATCTCCAAATGCAAATTAGAGATTGAAGTAGAACCCGGTTTATAGTGACGGAATATTCAATCTTTGATATTTGTTTATCAATTTTATTAAAAAATTAGCGACCAACTTTTCAGTCACTATAGCTTGTGCTATACTCCAATTATTTAATTTTTGTTTCATCCCTACAGAGTCGTTTTTGATGTAATAGTGTCCTTCTTCTTCAATGGAAAGTGACCGTTCTTCCTTATCTTGCTAAGATTTCAACAATAGATAAAAAGTCTCATTTTTTATTTGAAACCCTAACAATTTTCCTTCACTACACTGTATCACTTTGTTGATTTGATTCTTTAGTTCATATATTTTTTTTACAAGTTCTTTGGTTTAATTTTAGGGCTAGGCAAAGAAATGCAAAAGAAGGTAGACGAAGAAATCAAAACTCTAATTGAAAATGATGTCAAAGTAAGACATAGGTCCATGTTTTTCTTTATGGGGCAGGTCATATGACCATGTATCTCTCTCTTTTAATAAAACATTGTCATTTTTTAATATTCTATGTTTTGAACTCAGATTGTGAATCTTCAACGTTGTAAAATGAATGATTACTAATTACTCTTGGGGTAAGAATAATAGAAGATAACTAGCAAAGTTATAAAATTTTTGGGCTGTTATTTGTGTTCTACTAGTATTTCTTGAACTCTAGAAATTAACTAATATTTGAATTGTATGAATATTATTTTTGTTTTATACATGAGTTAATTAGCTCACTATCCTCATTTATTTCTTTTCGATATTTATTTTCTTTGTTTGAAATTTTAATAGTTTGTTGTTCTCTACGAAAGCAAAAACTTTTTTTTTTTTTTATTCTTGAATTGTAATGTCATGTTGTGTTTTTCAAGTCCAAAATGAGTTGATTTTGCATGGTTGAGCTGATTTGATATTATTCTCTCATTGCTTTAATCTGATCTTTTTGACAACACAGGCATTCTTTATACTCTAAATTACCACACCCTCCCAGAAGTAGTCGAAATCACTCCACTCACAAACAAATTGTCATTCGTTGGAAGGTGGTTGAGAAGAAAACACCACGCAAAAAGATTGACTCTCAGAGGAACATCTTCATGCCAAAATACATGGTTGTCATATTTGCAAGGATATGTTGATTTGCTGATTGTTGAAGGAAATTATAAGCACTACTAGTAATGTAATTATTTAAATAATGCAAATTCCATCGTCACCTGTCATTAACATCATCCTGCCGGAACAGTAAGTTGTCGCTGAATTGAAGCACTGTCTAGATGAAATAGCACTACCTCTTCTATGCTGACATTGATATCAACAACATGAGATGGTGGTAAACGAGCCATGAAAAATCAATCGGATCCTTGAAGTACATAGATACTATGATGTGCTCTTCAGCCCAAGAAAAATGCACACCACCATGGAACACGATAAAATAGACAAAGGAGAAGGGGGAGGACTTCAGTACCATTGAGAAACTAATGGTATGGTGACATTACCAATCAGAGGCTGACACGTGGCACAGAGTCATTAAAATAAAACAAAAAACAAAATAGTCATTTTAAGTGAAAAGAACCAAACGCGGCTCACAAACACGTTACCGCTTTTTTGCTTTCTCCCTTGCCACTTCAAAGCAAAACTGGCCACCACTGATTTTCGCTGTTGTACGCCGCCGATCACTGCCATGACCACCTCCGCCATGTCATCGCCTCATAATCTGTCTTCTTGAGGTTTGTTTGTTTTTTCTTATCTTTTTTATTCATCTTTTGTAATGGTTATGTGATGAGCAAAACCGCAAGTGTACGGTTTTACGGAAGTAGTAAAAAGAAAGTATCGTTTCAACAGAAAGTTGTTCAATTCAATTAACTCTTTAGAGATGATTAGAAGAAAGTTTGTTTCTAAAGATTGGGTTTTTAGAAGTTAAAAAGAATAATAATAAAAAGCGCCTTGGGATTATTGGTTTATCGTAACGGCAAATCCTTCACAAACAAACCCTAAACCATAACTTTATATTCGACCTACTTTCTAAAGACAAGTTTCTCTTTAACGTATCAAAGCCTCTCTCGAGGTGCAGTGAGTGTGTTCCTCTAGCAACCACGCCTATTCTCATGGTTGATTGCTATTAGAATCCTTGAAAAACGAAATTTTATATGTCTCAAGGTTTGCTAGACTATTCTCATGTTTCACAACCCTTGTCTAAATTCACTTGTTCCAATATCAAAGCTCCGCTTTCGCATTATGAATTGATATTTGAGATGATGAATCAACAAATACTAACCCTCCGCTTTCGCATTATGAGTTTGACATTTGTTAATTCATTATAAAAATGGTGAATTAGATTAGAAAGTAGATTTATATAAAATTAGGGTTTATGGCTTGGTTTGATTAGGGTTACGTCATTAGACTTATCCAACAATCCCAAGACTAGAAGAGTCTACTCCCTCATGATCATCCTAGACATAGAAGTGGAGAAGAAGAACATAAAGTAAAATAATAAGAAAGTAAAAGAAGAACTTTTATTAAGAAAGACAATTGTCACTATTGAATTCCAAGAACAAAAGATGAATTGTTGTGACAGCTAGCTACTCTATTTATAGTTTACAATGACTTAAGCCCAAAGAAATATAACACTAGAATGTTCCACAAGAAACCACGGGCTTTTAGGTCAAAAGTAAACTAATAGGTAGCTTGTCCTTGAAGCAGAAGCAACAAAAGTGGACTCTGAAGGTTGTCACGGCCGTGCTGCTGGTGGCACGGGCCGTGCCAAGTCTCTGACTTTGGGGAGTGACATATTTTTGTCCCATATTTCGTATTTTCATTCCGAATCAGCTCCTAATCCTCTTTCTTTTGCTCCAAGACTAAATCTTTAGATAATTGTTCGTGAAATATAATAATTTGTAATTGAAGTATAATAATTCTAAAAGGAAATGATATTTAAATAAAACTAAATCAAATCTAAATAAAATAGACTCAAATAATATATTAAAAACACTAATTTATTAACTCATCATTATGGTAGTGAGAACAAACCAAAACCAAAATCAAAATCAAGATTAAAATAGGGAATGACTACACTTGATTAGGGAAAGAAAACAAATCTATTGAACCAATTTCAATTCATTAGGATTAGGTTTTAGGAGATTTAGGGTTTTATTTTAGGATTGAAGTAGTTTAATCTTTTGAACCAATGCTCTGTTTTTTTAGTAGCAATACATATGCTATGTTTAAAAGTAATACATTAGGATTATATTATTATAAGAGATATAAATTTTTATTTTTTTTATGTCTTACTCTTACCTCTTTTATTTACTTGTTAGGTTCCTTCATTTGGGTAGTTTAATCAAACATGACATCTTCAAATGTTGATTGGAAGCCAAAACTTGGAATGGAATTTGATACTATGGAAGAGGCTGAACAATTTTGGCTTGCTTATGGTTTTCGTGAGGGCTTCGGAGTTAGAATACGTTTTACAAACACGGTATTGTATCATCATGTAGGTTTGTTTGTTGTAAGGAAGGACTACGGAAGAAAGAGAAAAAAAATATACATATGAAGGAAAAATCCGGAGAGCCGAGTCTAGAACGGATTGCTTAGCAAGAATTACACTTTCACGTAAAAATGGAAAGTTGGTCATCCATGAGTTTGAAGAAAACCATAACCATGATCTACTAAAACGAGAGACAACACACATGCTTCGATCACATAGAAAGATAACTGAAGTACAAGCATATGAGATTGATATGGCTGATGACTTTGGATTAGGGCAGAAGGCAATGTATCAACTTATGAGCACACATGCAGGGCATAGAGCTAATGTTGGATATACACAAGTGGATGTAAGAAACTACATTACTACAAAAAGACAAAGAAGTATGGTGTATGGCGACGCTGGATATCTTTCACAGTATTTCCAACGACAATTATTGGAGAATCCGTCCTTCTTTCATGCATATCACATGGATATAGATGAACAAATTACAAACGTGTTCTGCTGTGATGCAAAAATGATTTTGGATTACGGGTATTTTGGTGATGTTGTTTCATTGGACACCACATATTGTACCAACCGTGCCAATAGATCACTTGCTCTGTTTTCTGGTTTCAACCATTATAGAGGTTCGATCATTTTTGGTGCATCACTAATGTATGATGAGACAAACGCATCATTTAAATGGTTGTTTGATACATTCCTACAAGCTCACAACAACAAAAAAACCAAAGACAATCTTCACTGACTAAGATCAAGCAATGGCTAAGGCACTTGAAGGAGTGATGCCTGAGACTCGCCATGGTTTATGCACATGGAACTTGTTGTAGAATGGAATTAAACATCTTGGAAATGGAATGAAGAAAGGAGGTTATTTGCTAAGAGATTTCAGTAAGTGCATGTATGATATTGACATTGAAGCAGATTTTGAGAAAGCTTGGTTTGACTTGGTAAATGAATATAATCTTCACGATAAAAATTGGATCAAGTCAGTTTATGCCATTAAAAAAAAAGGGTTGCATGTTATATGAAGGAAGCATTGACACTTGGCATGCGAAGTACACAAGTTAGTGAAAGTTTGAATGCTCACTTCAAAGTTTGTCTGAAACCGAATTTGGGTATCCTACAATTCTTCAAACATTTTGAAAGAATTGTTGAGGAGAAGAGAGAAAAAGAATTGAGTTGTGATTATGAGTCCTCACATAAGCTTGCAAGGTTAATGTATGAAACTTCACCAATACTAATCCAAATGGGAAAGGTACACACACACACACACACACACACTGTATTTGAATTGTTTCAATACGAGTTTCAGTTATTCTTAACTTTATCTGTACCAACTAGACATGAATCTGACTCTCTTTGTGAATATGTCATCACTAAGGCAAAACATGAAGGATCTTGGAGAGTATCATTTAATCGTGTTTCAACTTCAATTACTTGTAGTTGTAAGATGTATGATACATTTGGCATACTTGTTCACATGCATTAAAAGTGTTTGAATTGAATGATGTTAAGGCGATTCCTGAGAAGTATATTTTAAGAAGGTGGACAAGAGAAGCCTGTTGTGGCATTGTGCAAGATTTTAGGGGAAAGGAGGTTGGACAAGATCCTAAGTTGTCTAGAAATCGAATGTTTAGGCAAGTTGTCTCTAAGTTCATTAGAGCGGCAACTGTAGCATTGTATAGTGAAGATTGCCTCATGCTTCTTGATAATAGTGTAGACGAAATGTTCAAGAAAGCAATAGAATGTCGCACACAAGCTATAGACAATGACGGTGATCATCCGTCATTTGTGAGTTCTGATGCTATACAACCAAAGGGATTCAAGAAACAACCCAACTCAAAGGGAACTAAGCGACATAAGAGTTTCCTTGAGCGCCAGCCTAAGAAAAGAAGTGCTCCTCCAAGTAAACATGCTCAAACTAGACGCGCCCCACCTCAAAGAAATTCACAGGTATATAAATCGTTATGTAGATTACTTTGTTTTAGTTTTACACGTACTTTCACTTATTTTAGTTTTACATAATCATTTTAGGTTATAGAATTAACAACTCAAATGGTTGATGGAGTATCTTGTTCTGCGCCTCCAACTTATGAGCCCCCGCTAGCACGTGAGGACATGTTTGTTAGTTACACAACTATGTTGATGGTAATTTCATATCATTTTCATGAGGAACTATCCTGGATATTTGGATGTTTTCAAGTGTGTCGAAATTTGGTGTATTTTTTTTTATTTTTATTTTTTTCTAAGCAAGGACAGAGGATAGTTTATGAAGAATGTGAAACCGATGATTATTGTCCAAAGTATAGGGACTTGTTATATGTTTTTAAGTGCATTGATAAAAGATGTGAATTGGTAGAAGCAAATGTATGAGTCTATGAGTTTCAAACCATGGAGAGTGCAAAAACATACTACAACGCAGAATGCGTTATAATGTCAAAGAAAACAAAGTAAAATATGACAGAATATTTCATGAGTTGTGGTTTGGTTATTATGTTAGCAATCTAGAATTTAATTTAATTTTTCTAATCTCATGAGCCTTGTAGTTATGGTGTGTTACTCTAAGATTGTTTTAAGGCAGTAAGGATTTTTTTTTTTTTTTTACATTGTCTTCTTCTCTCATAATTTTGGAGGTATCACCATGGCATATCACACTTTTTAAAAATAACTTTAACCCACCTATTTAAATTTAGGGTAAACTAGATCTTTATTCCATGTGACACACATGGTAAATATTTTAAGGGTAATAATTTATAAAATTATCTAATAATTTTTTAAATATTGCAAACAGATTGAGATAAAAAACAAAATTGTTACTTAGTGATCAGCTGCTTTTATATCTGCATAAAAAAATAAATATTCAAAGTTATCGTATTCATAGGAATTCGTGCAATATTTTTGAAATACTAATATTCTTTTGAGTACATAACGATAGATTATTTGTACATATATTTGTCATTGTAGTTAAATAATGAAACAAGAAGAAAGAGATACTATTGTCTAGATTCATTAACTAAGCGTCTAATGTACTTCCTTGATCGATTATATATTCCTCATATTTCAATTATATGTTCACTTTTCTCTCATCGTATGTTTCCATGTTTGACGAATGACGTGAGATTCATTATTCTTAGTAATGACATTATGATCATGTACCGTGTATGATTGTAAACCTATATTAAAAGAAAGTCTATGTCAACAACTTTCTAAATCAAAATATCATTTTTGTATTTTAGATAAAAAAAACATTAAGAACGAAATTAAAATATCAATATAAGAAAATAGAATTTACATGGAACACTAATGCGAATAGCGGACTTTGTTGTATTTTCAATGTTTTAGTTTCGGTTATCACTCATGCATGACTATCCAAATTTTTACAACAAAAACATATTTATTGATTGAACATTTCTTTTTGACATCAAATAAAAAATGTATAGTTTAAACAGATATCCAAATTTGTACTGAATAAAAAATACAGTGATCTATCATTTTAGTACATAAATAAAAAAATACTTGGTTGGTGCTTTAAGGAGATATTTATTTATTTTTGAATGGAAGTTAAAAATTAGTTTTTTCTCTTTTCTCCTTTGTCCGGTTTGAACTTATTAGTTTCAAAAAAATTCCTTAGCTCAAACCAGTTGAACTACCTCACCCCATTCAATCGAAACTTTTAAGTGGGTATATGTACAAGATAATTAAAGCTCCATGTACCAATAACACTTACTAGCTCACAACCCGCGTGATGGCGAGCTATATGTTAGAATTAACATAAATAAATTTGCAAAATTTAAAATGAATATAGTTTGTTGAAAGATTTCAAAGTAATTTACTAGCTCCAATCATGCATATTATTCCAAAAAAATAATTTTACCATGGTCTAAAAAAGAAAACTTTTAACTTTACTATCATGAAAGGTTAAAAAAAAGTAAATAAATGTTAGATAAAAAGAATGAATTTTAATGATTAGTAATTTTGTTATTTGACTCACCTTAAGTGTGCTAAAAGAACAAACATAACACATTGATATACTTAATAAATATTCATAATGATTATTATTTTATGAACGACTGTTACAACTTTGTAAGTGCTAAAAATATTTCATTATTTTAATAGAGCAGGAAAATTATAAATAGACCAAATCATTTTCTATTTTTTACATTTAAACAGGATAAAATATGGTTCAAATTCTTAAATTTGTTTATGCTATGATTCTATTTATTTCCTTATTTCTAATCACAACGAAAATTTGGTGTTGGTAACTGGTAAGCCATTCCTTTTATTCTTTTCAAATTTCTATCTTTACTTTGTAGCTCGTACACAATCATTTAACATATTTTATAGTAACATTATTTCCTTCCTTTTTTTTCCTTCTTATTACAGCACATGATGAATGTCAAATTGATGATGATTGTCCAAAAAGTGGAAACTTGTTTTATATTTATAAATGCATTAATCACAAATGTGAACTGGAAGCAGCACACTTATGAATCTATTAGTTTCGGACCATGGATTGTACAAAAACATCCTACAAAGGAGAATGGGTTATAGTTCCGCCAAAATCAATGTGCATTATGCTTATTGGATTGACACTCAATAATTCTATTTTATTTTTTTAATTTCATGAAACTTGTAGTTATAGTGTTCTACTATAATAAGCTTACTTTAAGTCAATAAATATTATTATTTTGATTCCTCTTCTCTATTAATTTTGGAGGTATGTCATACAATTTAGGCATATCAACCTTATAAGAATAACTTTAATAGTTAGGTTGATGAATATATTTTACCTTACTTCATAGTCTTTACTTTCATTTTTATGTCATAATAAATAATTTACCTGTCTTGTTGGGTTTTAGAAGATATGAGAAACACTTCAAAATTTATATTACTCTTACCTTTTAATTAGTTTTAATAGCCTCCATGTCTTGTTGGATTTTAGAAGATAAGAAAAACTAGAATATCACTATAAAATAATACTAATGTACTACAATAACAACAGTACAAAAGAAGTTAATTAATATTTTTTTTTTTTGTCTGCAATAGTTTTTTATATAAATTGTTTTCTACTACCTATATAAAAAGAAGACGCATCTTCTTTTCGATAGCTTAAACCATAAGAATATTATAGTTAAGCGTGCTTGATTTAGAGCAATTTTGAGGAGAAAACACGCTGAAAAGAGTCGTGTTGGTTTGTGGGGTCAGTCGACAATCTTAAAAGAGTCTGGGATGTTACACGTGGTATCATAGCAGACCTCTCCAGTACGATGTGGTTCGGGAACAAACCAAGCGGAAGCAGTTGGGCATGTAACGCCTCTGCTTGGTGGTCATGTAACGTCCGAGGCTGACGAGGGCGGTTAGTGGTCCGGCACCTGGCATGCTTCTAGGCAAAACCGAATCACATGGAATGAAAGGGATCCTGAGGTCGGGTAAGTATATGACAACATGGTTGAAGGAAGGCTTATATGAATAGTTTGGTACTACCTATAAAAACAAGATGCATCTTCGTTTTGGTAAGCCAAACCACAAGAACTCCACAGTTAAGGGTGCTCGACTTGGAACAATTTTTGGATGGGTAACCTTCTGAGAAATTTCCCAGAAAGCGTGTGAGTGAGGACAAAACACACTGAAAAAACTCGTATTGATTTATAAGGTCAGTCGCCAATCTTAAAAGCAGTGTGACCTTGATGACTTCTTTAGTACGATAGTAAAGCAAATAGGAGATGGGGTCTCTCTGTCTATCCCGTATCTTAATAGAAAAGTAAACTTCTTGTTGATTTGAGACTACAATTTATCCAATTGCAAAAAGTAGAGTTTAAATCAAAAGCTTTGAGAACCCTTATTAGAGAGTGCCGGTCTAAAGTATCAAAATATTTGGCAAATGCCTTTTTTTTATTTTTATTTTATATAAATGGTGATTAAAGTGAACCAATGAACAAAATGAATACTCCCAAGATATTGCAATGATGTTAAACCAAAATGATTAAAGATAGTGTAATTCCCACAACAGTAACAAGGATGTCCAAACAATAATCCCAAGAGAATGGATCATCAACACTCAACGAAATCATAAGAGTGGGAAGCTTCCTTCAAGATAAACGAGGGCATGGACTCACAAGCATTGTTGAGAAACAAACACCAAATTTCCACAACTTGATCAAAATAAGCCAATTCTTATACTCTAGTGACTGCTCACAATGTAAAGCCTTCTGCAGCCACTCATTTACAAGTGCTTCATACTCAATTGTAATCGCCAGAAAAAAATCTCAAAAGAATAAATCCAGAAACTAGCAATTCCCACACAATTATTCCTGTAACTATGCTTCAAAAACATGTGGCAACCAACATGAAATAACAAAAATAATCCAAAATGGTTGGTATTGATGGTAAAGAGTGATATTACAAAATGAGTGAATTGACCCACTAATGGGGTGGTTACAACTATATATACTACTATAGAACTAGTACTACTTGAAGCTAAACTATATCTCTAATACACATAGTTACGTTGTATTCGAAAAAAGGAAAGAAAACAAACATAAAGGGGACTAGGCCAAGACCTTTCAAACATTGACAAATCTATAGCTTTGTAATTAATTCAAACATATTTTTTATAAAATAGCATGATCTAAGCTAATCTGCTAGCATTAATTTTTGTAATGAATTTGAACTTGAAGTTGGCTAATGCTCTAGACCCAAATTGATTCACATTATCAGCATTAGGGACCTTTGGGGTCAAAACAATAGTTTTTGGATTAAAATTAGGAGGAAGCCATCCATTTGAGAGGAATTGCAGAACAACATTTATAACCTCGAGTTTTATAATTTCCAATAAGTTTGAAAAAAAAATGCTCCAAATCCATCCGGGCCAGGCGCATTTTTCTTGTTAAGAGAATGGACGATATTATCAACCTTTTCTGAATGGGATGAATTTCTCTCCTTCCGTTAGACCAATTATAAAAAGCTCTTCTAGTAGGAAGATGAATGAGATGCTTACTATATCACTCCATGAATGAAACTATTCCATAATAATTCTTGGAGAAGAGTGGGAACCTCTACTCTAATGAGCTCTTAATATTGTGTTGAAGTCCCTAGTCAAACACCAAGGAAGAAGGAATTATTGTTGCATAAGATACAAGTTATGCCATGATTTCCTTCTTCAAATATAGTTAGTAGAGGCATGCACTACAAATATACAAAAATCCTTCCTATCTTCTTTCCATATTGAAAGCCCCATGTTGGTCATCTGAGTTAATAACCATAAGATCAAGATTAACAAGACACGAACACATCAATTAGGCAAAACATTGTCCAATCATTAACAGAAAATAACTTCAAATTCAGCTTTGCAAGCCATCTACTATTGGAAAAGCATCGAAATCCATCCAACGTTCAACAATGAGAGATAATTCAAGCCTATATTTGAAAATAAGCCTTTTGAGAGCTAATTTTGATGGGGAATTTGTTATACCTGTAATATTCTAGAATATGCGCTTCATTAACAAGGTTTGGAAAAG
>Ga0228710_1011365_pt1 | contig 11522 bp, 2 predicted proteins | sample MedpolnodulmetaG_FD_177995 | JGI IMG/M metagenome (GOLD analysis project Ga0228710, IMG submission 177995) | Root nodule microbial communities from Medicago polymorpha collected in Santa Monica, California, United States - pink nodules | ecosystem: Host-associated > Plants > Roots > Nodule... | reverse complement strand
AAGTAAATTACTAAAATATCTATGTGTATATATAAAATAACTTCGAATGCATATGAATATTTGGATGTTTATTTGGATTTTAGTCCTTTAGTGCTTTTATTTGGAGGTTTTTTATACTTTTTGAATGTTTATTTGGATGTTGGTTGTTTTTATCCTTTTACTATGGTATGATAAATTTGTTTGGGATTATGTAAGAATCATGATTTTTGTTGGATTATGGTATAAATTATGAAATTTGAATGGAATATGTTATGTATGGATCTTTAAAAGTTGAAGTTTGTAGGTAATTAAAAAAGTTTTTTTAAAAAAAAATAAAAAATTCATGGGTACCCGCGAATATCCGTGGGTATCTAAATACCCGTGGATTACCTGTATAGAGATACCCGCACGGATATGGGGACGGGCACGGGTACCATAATTATCCAACGAGGCGGGGATGGATATCATACTACCCGTACCCATGGATACCCATTGACATCCCTACTCTTACACCCCAAAATAATATGGAATGAGTTTTTTTTTTAAATCTCAAAGAAAAATTTGACATATGGTCATTATAAATATAGTTAAATATAGAGCTTGTGCGTAAAAAAAATTCTTATAAAAGAAATTTAAATGACTTGGATCCCGGTAACTTGTGGTTACTAATTTATGGTTTTGACTAACATGTACAAGAAAAATAAGAAAAATAATCTTGTTTCATTTACAAGTATCTTTTTATCTATGGCTTATAAAGTCAAATCTTAAAATTGTCTCACTTGATGGTATAAAAAAAATAAAGAAATAATTTGTCTCACTTGATTTAACAATGCAATGAAAATTAATTTTTGCATTATGCAAAAATTGTCTTCACTTGTATACTATAAAATTAAACCCAAGACATGCCTCAAATCCTACATAATATTGAATAGTTGAATCCAGTTCTCACGAATCAATTTTTTATCGATTGAATTAACATTTGGATTATGTGTTTTCTAGTCTGAACTATAAGAAATATGTTTGATACGATTCTGAGAGATTAATTTGCACACCGACCTTTGGTAAGCTCCGTGCTAATCTTTCATCAATACCTTGTATGAAAGGCCAGATTCCGAAACTACAATAATTGAAATATAAGCATTTTTTAACGGTAAAAAAAAAATTAATAAGAATCTGTGCAAGTGCATGTAAATTTTAAAGCATTTGCATATTATTTAATTATTAACGTTATTGTCAAAAAAAAGATATCAATGTTCAGACATGAGCATAGCATTTTGAAAAGAAGTTGTGAAAGTGTATATAAATTATACTTCTATTCAAATTTTCTTATAACTTGATTTTGATTGATTAATGGAATATACAATTTATCCCGTGAGCTTAGCTCAGTTGGTAAGGATATTGCATTTTATATGCAGGGGTCGGGGTTCGAACCCCGAACACTCCACTTCTCCACAATTAAATTGTATAAGCTCTAACCAATAGGCTACTTGATAAAAAAAAAAAAATATACAATTTCATTGATCGTGATGCTTAATGTAAAATGTTTTATCCTTTCAAAATGAAAACATGCAATGATTTATTAAATTGTGATTGACAGAGACGGACTAATTAACTACTACCGTATTGTTAAAAAAAATAATTAATGTTCTTGTCGTAAACTTAGTTCAGTTGGCAAAGCCAATTTATAATATATGGAAGGTCTGGATTTCAAACCTCAGACACAAAAAAAAAAACTACTAACGTTTTGATATTTGATTATAATTTTTAATTTAGCAAGTAGTCAAACCATTCAAATAATCAACATTACATTCGTTCAAATGAAATTAGATTTTAATCTCTTGAAACAAAAATCCCAGGTTTGAGTACTGTTAGAGATACTTCAGTTAGTAACTCATTATTTATAGATATTAAATTTCATTAATCTAAGTGTTGAATATTTTTATAATATCTTAGCAATCATGCATACCAAAATTTCTAGAAATGGGATATAGTAGCTATGAGATATGATGGTCATTTCTGTCAAAAAAAGAAGATATTATTATTTTACCTGTATATATATTTTTTTATTTTACTTGTATTTCGAAAAATATATTATACAGATTTGATCTACTTGATAAGAACTACTAATTTGACAGTTAAATCTATAAGCTTGCTTACAAAGTTTTTGAGCAGAGAATTATTCTTGGACTAAGTTGATCTTACTCGTGTATTATATTGCATTTTATTTTCTTTAAGACAATATTGGATGATCATTTCATAATTTTATTTAGTTTATAGATTAAGCCAATCAATCTCATCTGAATCATATTAAGTGTTAGCTAGACTCGTATCCATCATTGAATTTCTTTAAATCTAAAGAATTTATTTGATAAAATTTAAAATTGATTGAGCTCTAACCCATTCCGCAACGCCAAATTGACTTTCTAATGCATCAAGGATTTTGAAGCAAAAAAAAATAATATTGTACAAGATACTACTCATGAGGTGATATAATGTTTTAGTTACTTGGTTGTATGTAGAGATTCACTTGGGTTCGTCTGGTAATCTTAGTTTGAGATCGTGAAGTGTGTTTTTTTTTTCTTTTCAAAAACCCATGTTCAATTTTCTCTAATGTGAATTTGATTATATTAGTTTAGATCTCACAAAAAAAAATAATGTTGGTAAAACTATTCATGCTGATTTGGTCTAAAATCAAGTTACATAGCGGACGAGGATCTGTGTTCGGCAACTTCATATGGAAAGATAGCTTTGAGCGGTGAAAAATTGAGGGGAGAGAGAGGGGACTAACGTGATGTAATATGTGATGCCAAAGATTGATAAGTGAACTATGTTTGCCATCGGTAACATGATCAACAACACATTTATAGTACACGTGAAATTGCAAAGAAAATTCCAACCGCATGTGCCGTAGTCACAGCATGATACCTTTACAAAACATGATTGGCTAAATTTATATTTATTTAGACAAAAGAAATCATGACTAGTACAAAAAAATAATACTATAACCCCGGAATTTGAAGTCAAGTTCAACTTGATTAACGGCATAAGTGAATTGGACACCACATCTTCATTTAAAACCTTATGTATTAGATTTATGAATCATTTTATTTATACGTTGCTCAACCTCAATTATTTCATTCAATATAAGACTTTATCTCACATTTAACAAATCATAACAAATACTCCATGTGTGAATAGACAAATTGTCTATTATATACCCGGTAGTAATAAATAAACTATTGAACTCAAAAGAGAATAACATTGGCAGAAAAAATATCTTCCAAACTTTGAAATGTCCACACCAATAGTAGGACCAATGGTATACTATCATTTCCAATTTTTTGCCAACTGAATGAATACCACAAAGTACAAACAAATGTAATGATATGAGTGTTAGCAAGTAGCTAACAATCAACCACTAATTCTTATAGAAGGGAAGGCTATCACGCCTTGTTTATTGAATACAGAAAGTGACCTTCAAATGTAGCCAACAATGAATTGGCCACATAGAAACATAAACATTGAATGAATACACATGCTTCTTGTACTATACACCGAATTCACAAGCTTCTTTCACAGACTCATTGAATGACTACACAACACAACATATTTTTTTCAAAAAAAATAAAGATATCACACAGATGCCACACTATTAGGAGAAAGTGTTAACAAGTAGTTAACATTCAACAAATTGTGCTGCTTCAATGACTCTAGGACATGCTATTGATAGCTTTATTTATTACTTGAAGGAAATGGATCCTTCTTGTTGGTCAACTAGGTATTGACCAACATTCATCAACGCTGCCTTTGTCCTACCTTGAACTTTATACAAGCTTTTTCACATTGACTCCATAATGTGCACTTTTTCTGTCATTCATTGCACTACATATCATAAATCACTGGCTGCTACAAAAGCCTAAAAATCCCATAAATTCATGGTTCTGTATCATATGAATGCTCCTTTCAATGCCAATTACACCTGAAAGAAAAAGTGTTGCATTACTTCTACTACTTCTATGTATTATGCTATAATAACTTAAGAGCATGTGTGTGTGTGTGTATAATTGAATCTGATTGATTTACCCATGGTGAGAGCACTAGCAAAAATGACCCCTGAGAGGATGAATACAATGATTGAGGCTCTCCCAAGAATTCTAAGCAATTTTCTTACAAATAACTGTCCCACAAAGCCAGCCAAAACAGACACTGTGAAGAGGTACAATGCTGCAAAACAAATACAGTGCAATGTTTTCATATAATCAGAACACAACAGATTAGATTGTTTCAGTTCATTGTTTTTAAATGTAATTTAAAATGTGTTTCATAAAATGAAGTAGTCTTGCACCTATTAATTTCTATATAGTCCTCTCACTTTCTCTCTTACAAGACACGTGGTGAGAACTGAGAATTAATTAAAGGCATGGTAAATTAGAAACAGATTTAAGGTTTAAGAGTTGATGAAAGGTACCGTAGGGAATGGGGAACCTCTTGAGTAGGTAGAATTCAACCACAGACAATGATGATGAAAACATCATCACAAATGTCGCTGTTGCACTAGCAACCTGCAATCAAAATCCTTTTAAGTTAAATTGCCTAAGTGTTTAGCTTAAAATCAAACTGCATCATGCATGTGAAGGGATTTGGGAAACGGATTTGGGTTGTGTGCAGGCATAATCTAATGCAGTCACGCAGTCAGCAACAACGGTGGCAATTGGTTAAGATCGAATGGTCCAGATAAAATACCAAGCTTGACATCCATTCTTGATTCTACGGCCACCGATGTAGCTAGGTGCGTGACTGTCTGGGACTGTGACTGCACAAAATCCAAATCCGCATGTGAAAGGGGTATGTCTATATGTACTGTACCTGAGGGATGACACCAATCTCAATGAGAAGAGGGCCCAAAATGAATCCACCTCCAGAACCAAGTAGCCCTCCGACGGTCCCACCTAAGATTCCACAGAGTGCACAAAACACGATGTGCAACACAGTCCATTCAATTGAAGCTTCACATATACATTCCAGGTTTCCTGTACTCATCCTCTTCTTGTAATCCTTGTACAACTTCATTGCTTCATACCAAAATACCACTAGTGCAATAGGAAACTGAAACAGAAAGAAAAACATGTATGGTAATAAGTTAGTTTTCTTTTAATAAAGGTCCTTGATCGCACGATTTAGATCACCACATCATGGTTTCTGATGTTTCTGTTACCACAACATAACGGCAATTGAGGCAACACAAACCCAAATTAACTTCATCATTACACGATAAGTTAAGTGACATATTGTACTTATGAAATTGGTGTTATTATCATACATACCTGTAAGGAGAAAAGGACCCAATACCATACACTGCAGACCTTGACATCATTCTGCAAAACAAAATCATATATATAGATTTTTAAAAACAATAAAGATTAAACAAATTTGTGATGTAAATAGAAATAGTAGAGAGGAATTTACCTTAATGACTTGAAGTAGTAAGAAAGAAACCCACACAATCATTAACACCAAAATCCTTTTCCACTTAAGGTTGGAACAGAATATTTGCTGTTTTAAGAAACATTAAAATAAAGAGTCAATTTCCTACCAACCAACAAGTAGATGAAAGTTTTATAAGTTTGTTTAAACTAAGAAGTTTTAATACCATAGGAGTCTTCTCTTCTCTAGGTACCAACGGATCATATTCCGTGTCAATTAGAACTGCATATTTCAGGAAACAATAAAGTTAGCATCACTCCATATGAATCCAGATTTGTATATTTTTCATTTATTGATTAATTTGAAAATACTAGTACACCTAATGAATCCAACATAAAGTTGAAAATAGATAAGATAAGATTTTCTTACGTTCCCCACGAGAATTAACAAAAGTTGTTTGTGCCTGTGCCATTTCTTTCTGCAATTTAAAAAAAACAGAAAGAAAAAAAAAGCTGTTGAGTATATTCAAATGAGTTATAGAATATTCAAAGTCTTAAAGTTGTGAAACTTTTACCTTTAGAAGAGTCTCTTCTTTCCACATCTCAGTTCCCTTAAAGAAAGACCTTGAAGAAGTTCCTAACCAAAAAGAAAAGACATATATTCGGTCAATTTTGAACTAAGAAGAAGTGATTGAAATGAAAGCAAGAAAAAGTAACAAACAAACCTATGAAAAGAATAATGATAAGGATAGTGATGAGCCAGTAAGGGAAAACAACACTAAGAGCAACACCAACAGTGATACCAAGCATAAGCATAGGTTGAAAAAGAAGAGCTAAATCATAATCCAATATTGGAACATCTTTTGTTGGATGACGAACTCTTAGGTTGTAAAATACAGAAGATGTTGATGCTCCCATTATCATACCTAAAACATAGTCAAAAACACAAAAACATAGTTACAACAACTTCCTTTGTTTCTAATCAAGCATTGAAATGAAACCTTATGTAATTTTCTCAAATTATCAGTTTGTGTTTTATAGTTGTAAAAGGGATTAATTACATTTGGAAAGAGCAGCAGCAGACTTGGTATCAAAACCAATGATAAGAGTGAGCATGGGAACAAAAATGCCACCACCACCAACACCACCAACGGTTCCAAAAGCAGATCCTAGAAAACCAATAATTGAGGCCAAAGCAAGTCTCCAACTAGGCTTCAATTCCTGCAAGCAACAAACAAAGCGTTAATGTTTTTAACCGCACAAGCGAATTATTCGATAAAATAAACTACCTGAGAACGTGTGAGTAACATACGGGCCAAGTTTTATCGGTTTTGGATTCGTAAGAGCCATGGAGTTGAAGAGATGGAGATGAATTTTTGTGGTCATTGGTATTTTGTGTGAGGTAAAGAGCGGAGAGAATCGCAACGGAGAAACCGGATACGAGGTAGAGGATGAATGTTTTGGTGGAAAAGGACATAGTGGTCAATTGCGAATGTTTTTCTGGAACAACAACAAAAGACACAGAGGGAGTAACGTTGTTATGGCATGTGTCGTGTGTCCTTCAAATACTCATCCTAACAAATAGGGTTAACGATGTTTTAGCTGTAATATAGGTCATTTTCGGTTTTCCACCGTAAAATATTTTATTTTGATTTATTCTCTGTGAAATATTTTTGTTTTGAAATACCCTCTGATAGGTCATTCAAAAACGAACATTTAAGCAAAAATAAAAATAAAAAAAAATTGGTTTTTGAATTACTTGTTTGGGGTATTCAAATTTTTTTTTTTTACACGGGGTAAATCAAAAAAAATATTTTATAGGGGAGAAAACTGAAAATGACATATATTACATGGGGCAAAACATTATTATCTCTAACAAATATATATGACACCACCAGTCCACCAAGTACACGATAATGTTTTTATTTTATTTTTAGAAATGATATTTGTACAACCATTTTGTGACAACCTTTTGACAATTTTCTCTCTCATACTCACTTTATACTCTTATTCTCTCTTCCTTTTTCTCTCTCCATTGTTTTTGACCAATGAAAAGAGAGAAAAAAGAAGTTGTCACATAAGTTATCTAAAATGAGTTGTTCAAATATCACTACCTTTTTTTTATTGATAGATTTATTTTATTTTTGAAGTAATGTTATTTGAACAACCATTTTTGAGATAATTTATTGGGCAACTACAATATATAAAGAAATGTAAAGATTGACACAAAAACTAAAACAATTGAAAGAAAAAGTAAGAATGCAATGCGAGTAATGAGAGAAAAAGTTGTTCAAATATCATTTCTCTAGTTTTATTACATTTTTATTTTCGGTAACATTTGTAATGCAAATAATTGAATGTACCAATCAATGGAATCAAATATTTTCTTTTTGTTGTTAACCAATCCGCTCTTGAGGGAATAGAACTTAGTTTGATCAAAAGATAAATAAAGTTTGATTAATAATTGTTTCTACTTAAAATTAAATTCGAGTTTTTTTCAAACGATTCATTTTAAAGGAGTTTAGAGCTCAATCATTTAGTTAACCAATCATTTAGTTAATCAAATAATTGAATGAATGATATTGGATTGAATATTGTTGAGCTCAGCTCGACCACTATTGGTCATGTGGACTAATAGATCATCCGAATTTTTTATGCTGCTTGATATATTAATATGTTTCTCCTTAAAAAAAATATTAATAAGTTTCTTACGATAATCTTGTTGGGATATGCTAGTGCATCTTTTTATTAACATTGGATCTCAATTAAATTTCCTTTAATTGAGCCGGTTAATAATTTATAACTTTATTATTTAAAAAAAATTATAAACTTTATTAAATTTTAAAGTTTTAAGTTAAACTTGGTCATTGTAAAAATTAATGTGTATTGAAAATAAAAAACATAAAAAATATTCATTTTATAAATATAGAAATATTGTATTGAAAATGTACAAAAGTTGTGCATTTAACTTTTTAAAAGTAAAAAAAGTTGTTGTTTTTAATGAAAACTTCTACTTTTAACTAGTACTAGCATCGCATACTAGTTAGCATGATATTTTTTTTTAAGTTGTATGAGTTTTTTTTAGATAGTAACCGCTAACCTCTAAATTACTTTTTTGTCAAAAAAAACCACTTAATTAATTTACTTTCAATAAAATCATTTTGGGTACAATCTGATTTGCATGCCCACATACTACATTATGTATCTGTCACGTGAGTAGAGGACACCAGAAAAATGAGAAACTAACAATGGATCATCAAATTAAATTCATGGTTGGGATGGAAAGTTCAAAGTTCAAACAGAAAAACAAAAAAGAAAACATTGATTTGAGTCCTAATTCAAATTGTATTCCACTAGCCATCGACAATCTACAGACCACAAATGAGCACATGTGGATCTATCACAATTCATATCTAAGATGACGACAACAGCTACCAATCAAAAACATTGTAACTTTTGTTTTTTTTAATCAAATGGAATCTATATGTTCTTCACTAGTTTGGCGACAAGATTCAGTTTAACTGTTTTGGTCTCTTTTCATTTTTCCTTGCATGTTAAACAGAATCACAAATACGGGTAAGAAATAATTTAAAAAAATCATAAAAAACCAAAATCTCCTGCGATGGAAACTCAATGATTATATTGGTTAATTGAAAATAAGTTATGATCAATTCAGAGAGGCCTACATCAACCAACCAGACAAGAAAAATAATTGTAGGCAACAGGTGATGTAACATTGTAACTAGGTTTAAAGGTATGTTTAGTCCATGCAAATAGGCGTCATTTAAAATTTCGTCCTTGTAATCGCTAATCCTGGCGATTTACCCTTGCATTGTTTAATCAGTTAAAAATTTGTCCCTTGACCAACTTAATCACTGCCACATCATCTGTTTACTGACGTGGCGCTGTTATACTGGTTTTCACTTGACATGTCATCCATCTGGGCACGGGAAAGGACAAAAATGCCTCTCTTCATCTGAGACCAATGCAATATGACGAAACTACCCTTGGTTCATCTTCATAAACATGCCCCTCTTCTCTTCTCTTTCATTTCGATCTTCCTCTTCCTTTCTTCTTCTGCAGATCGTCCTCTTCCTTTCTTTCTCCATTGAAAAAACCCAAAAGCCCCATTGTTTCCAAAACATTGAAAATGTCCACTAACACCTCAACAAAGGACTCCTATGAAACCTACTTCAATGGCAGCAAATTTTCCCCTCCCTCATTGCCCACATCTCGAGGGATGCTTCCACTGTGCCGTTGTTTACCTATGAAGCCGATGATTCTTTACATAGCAACGACATTGGAGAATCAAGGCAGGAGGTTCTGGAGATGTCGTGATTGGCAAGTAAGTTTTATGAATTTTTAGTTTTCATGGTATTGTAAACACAGTGAATAACATTGGAAAATGCTTTGATATGTAGAAAAAACACAAAACCTGTAATGAGTGGATTTGGGATGATGAACTCGGTCCAGCTACCAGACCAATGACTCAATGCTATTCAACTGTTTCAAACTCAAGGGAAGTTGAGTCTGCACCTTTGAATGCACCTGTGATTCGTGAAGATGAGTCTGCACCTGTGAATGGACCTGTGATTCGTGAAGTTGAGTCTGCAAAGTCTGGAAAGTCTGCAAACCAACATTGCAACTGTGGTGAAATCTGGGAGAAGAAGAAAGACAAGTGGAAAATGAAGGTGTTGGCTGAAAAGAAGAAGGTTGAATGGCTTAAGTGGATAATCATAGCTAGCTGGTTGATCTTTGTTGTTTTCTTTGTTAAGAAGTAATGTTATGTAGTTTCTAAAGTTGATGTTAATTATGTTATGTTATGGTGTAATGTAATGTTCTGTTGTGTTATGGTGTAAGTGGAACCTATAATGTTGTGTTGTGTTGATGTTAAGTGGTTCCCTATTATGTAAAGTGATGTTATGAATGAATACATGCCTTGTTAGTTTGTGTCAATTTTTATCGGATGCTTGTAATGATATTGAATACATAAGTTATAACACTTGAATACTTAAAACACATTCATTCATCCATAACAGATTTTCATACATAGTCTTACAAAAGTTGGACTTAGCCAAGCAAATCACAAAGTGATGTCAATTCAACAAGTGCTGGACTTATACAAGTCATCTTCACACATAAATAAGTAGTCTTACACAAGTAACATAAGTTGGACTTAGCCAAACACAAAACACAAGTAACATAAATTACATAATTAGCACTAAATATATTTCACATTCTCCACACTTCTTAACAAGGCCAAGCAGCTTCCACCTTCATCTCTGAATTTCCTTGGGGCAGCTTCAGCAGCATCTTTCCCTTATCCAGTTGCCTCTGCAACTTCTTCATCAACCACCTCAATTGGGTTGTCCGTATCTTTCCCTGGACCATTTTTGATTGCAGGACTTTTCCAAACTGTTCTGCCACTCCTCCTAGCAGGTGCTTTCACTTTCACTACTGGCTCCACAATGTCCCTAACAACATCTAAAGTCTTAACAGAAGGTTTTCTTGGTGGCTTTTTGTGCATAGCAGGTTTAACATAAGGTTTTCTTGGTGGCTTACAAACTGTGGTTACATTAGCTGAGGGCTTGATAACTGTGTGTGCATTTTTTGATGTGTGCACCACAGTGTTGACAGTTGCAGTTGGCTTCACAGATCTGTGTGCATTTTTTGAAGTGTGCACCACAGTGTTGACATTTGCAGTTGGCTCTATTATTGTGTGTGATTTTTTGGTGGTGTGAACTGTTGTTTGAACTGTAGCACTTGGCTTAATAGATGAAGACATAAAGGCCATTGGATTTTTTTGAGGTTTCTTACTCTGTTTTGGAGGAATGAATCTTGTATTGCTCCCAACCTTCCTTTTTTTACTTGCACCTTGCACAGGCTCACATATATTTGGTGTACTCAGTATAGACTCCCCAACAGCTTCACTTGCACTTGCTCCTTCAACAACTTCACTTGCACTTGTTGCACTTGGTCCATTCCCAGCTTCACTTACACTAGCTTCATTGTCATCACCCCTTGCTTGTCTTGGTGGCTTTCTCTGTGTTCATTGATAATAAAATACACAAGTTAGCTTATTACAAATTGTGAAATGTATAAACAGTGAAAATGATTTGA
>Ga0228710_1011364_pt1 | contig 11522 bp, 8 predicted proteins | sample MedpolnodulmetaG_FD_177995 | JGI IMG/M metagenome (GOLD analysis project Ga0228710, IMG submission 177995) | Root nodule microbial communities from Medicago polymorpha collected in Santa Monica, California, United States - pink nodules | ecosystem: Host-associated > Plants > Roots > Nodule... | reverse complement strand
TGTTACATTTTTTTTGTCCCTAGTAGTATGTTATTAATGTCAATATTGCGATTTTTTATGTTCAAGATGTGTTTAAATTATTATTATTTATGTCCAACTCATGTATCACCATATTATATATGTTCAAAGAAAAGTGAGGAATGTGTTAAAATTGCGTCCAATAGGGTCCAGAAATGAAAGAAGAAAAAAACAAGTTTTTTGATAAGTTGAAATAAACAATTTTGTGAAAGTGAAAACTCCCATTTTTATTTTTATGGATCAAAATTATTTTTAATATAGTATTTTGAAGACAAAAAATTGATTTAATCCTTAAAACCAGGAGACAGGATGTTATCTAGATGCACAAAACTGGTCTAATGGTCTATTATATTTTGCATATTAAACGAAAAATTGCCTGTTCGAAGATTTTTAGGATATGCTCTTAATTTTCTGGGTTATGTTAAACTTAACGTACTAGGATTCCATTCATATTTCTTAAAATACCACCAATTGTTCACTTGCCTGCCGTGTACTATTCAGCTCGATAAAAGACAGTGCATATAAGGACGTCTGTAATTTTTATTTTGATGATATAGGGACAGCTATAATAATCAAATGATAGAATCAACCGAATGAAATGAGGATGTTATTTTCTTCGTAGAGGTTACAATTGGAGAATGGCTTTGGTAGCAATCGGAGAATATGCCGGGTCTCGAACCGAGCTTCTGGAGGTTGTAGGAAAAAATTCTTAATAAACAGACATACATAAAGAATCTTATTCAAAGTGTGTGTTTGGTTTATCTTTGAAGCAGATAAAATTAATTTCTTTTAAAGAAAAATGATGAAGAAGGGCAACACGGACTTTCTAGGGTCCTAAAAAAACTTGTTAAGGGGTCATCCATCTTGTACTACTCTCGTCTAAACATATTAAAGTATAGAGTTTTGATAAAATCAAATGCCTTAATATCAGTATGGTCACACCTTGATGTATAATATAAGATTAATGTTGACATATTTGATTTATATATATATAATATAATTGATTTTATTCGGATTATTGATTTTAACATAAAACTAGAATTATAGGTAAACATGATTTTTACACTTAAACTTGTTCAACGCACTCTTACATAAATGTATTTAAACATTTTCTTTTTAGTAAATAAATGTATTCAACATAAAACATTTTACGTTGAACGCTTTTCTTCTAAATAACTCATTTGCAGTCTTCATATTTTTGAAAGAAAATTTATAGAAATGTTTAAAATACTATAATAATATTTTTTTTTAAATTAGAATTTTTCAACAAAATGATTTTTTTTGTCAAATTGTTTAGTGACTAAAAATTTAACTCTTAAAATGAATAAATGTGAAAGTCGGGATTCAAACTCCGACACTTACATATATAATGCAATGTTCAAACAAATTGAACTATACTCTCGTTTTATTTTAGTTAGTGTTGATAATAAATATTTGTTACTTGTTATCTATGTAATATTTCAGTTTTGATTTCGGTTCATAACATATCAGCATGCTAATGTGGCAAGTCATCATCATCCAATATGACATTTGCCATTACAAAGAGAAATGATATTTGTACAACTATTTTGTAATAATTTTCTTATTCAAATTCACATTGTTTTTACTTTTTGTCTATTATTTTGGTTTTCTGCACATACTTGCTTTTCTTTGTATATCTTTTGTTGTCGCAAAAGCTGTCCCACAAATGGATGTTCAAATAACATAACTCGAATGAAAATAATGATGTGTATTGTGTTTGCCACGAAAAACTAATATTTGTACAGTTATTTTGTGACAACTTTTAAGACAACTCTTATAATTTCATTGTGTTCTTACTCTTTCTATTGCTTTGATTTTTGTGTCAATACCTACAGTTTCTTTCTATATATTTGGTTGCCTCGTAGGTTGTCAAATAGTTATTGGGTTAAAATATGTTTACCACCGCATAAAATTATTTTTAAGATTCCAACCATATAATTTGGAGATTATTTGGTTTTGGACCTTCATGACATAAAAATCAAGGTCCTTTCGCACCTTGTAAATGTTGGTTTACCCCTACCATATCATCGATTTTGTAGAGGCAAAATTCACGAAAATAAAAAATAAAGAATCTTCAAATTACACGGTTGGAATCGAAAAAACTAATTTTACAAAGGTGTAAACCAGAAACTACTAATATTACAGGGGTAATATATATTAACCCATAATTATTCAAATAACATATCTGAATATATTAATATTCTAGTCACTTGAATATAATCATATTTGTAGCGATATGTACTTTGTTGTTTTATGCTATTAACATGGATGTTGTGAGTTTGTTCGCGGGTTCATCCTTTTTGTTTTTAACGACTTTAAATTTGTATTGTATCAATATACTCTATCAATTTATTGAATAAATGAAGTAAAAAAAAAAAAAACTAGTTAAATTACACCATCGGTTGATGTTGTATAAATAGTTTCATTTAACTTCATTTCATTGAGGTCTGTTCAATGATAAATCAAGAAATATATTTGGTGGTGGGGTCAAAAAATAATAATCATCAAAATTTCTATGTTGAATTTATTCAAACACACAAGTTTATGATCAAAATTCTCCAAACGTATTTAAGGTCCAAATTAGCACAAACAACACGAGAGGTCGTGGGTGGAAGTGGTGTAGAGGAAGAAGATGGAGACTCTGAAAGCAGCGATTCCAGAGAAACTCAAACAAGCAATTAGGGATAGCACTGTAAACACTCTTGAAGATACGTGTTCTTCTCTTCATAACTTCTTTCTTCATTTCGACCCTTTTCACCAGGTACTACCTTCTCCAATTTCAACCAAATCCCTAATTTCTCACTATTATTAACTCTTTCGCTGTTTTCAGACTGTGTCTCAACTTGCAGACCCTAGCTATGCTTTGTGCAGCAAGGACAAAGAAGCTGCGTTGAAATATAAGCAGCTTGGTAATCAATGCTTCTCTAATGCTCATTATGCAAATGCTTTAGATTATTATACTCAGGTATTGCCTTCTTTTCTTTTTTTTATTTATTTAACGATAACATTCTCTCTTTATTTTTTTAATTATTTTTTGGTGAAATTAATCTGTTTTTGCAATTTGAAATATAGGCATTACGAAAGGCTCCTTTTGAAGTTGGTGAAATTGAAAATAATCTCATTGCAACATTGTATATCAATCGAGCTACTGTATTGCATGTAACTTAAATTTCAATTTTTTTATATTAGCTTTAACCACATTCATAATTACTTTTTAATTATGAAATACAAGGCTTGATGCAATTTCTATTTATATATGTGTGTTCCCTGCTGCAGAAAATGAATCTTTTAGTAGAATGTTTGCGAGACTGTGATCGAGCTCTTCAGATATGTCCAAGCTATTCAAAGGTGTGTTTTGCTTCAGTTACCTTTTTGTATTAGGTGTGTTTTGATGTTCGCAATAAATGTTTGTAGATTAAGTCGTTTATGAGCGGTTAAAAAATATGATGAAAATACACACACACACACACAAACATAGATATGCACGTATGTTTGTGTGTATGTGTCTATATATGAGTTAATTTATCAAAACAAAGCAATTGGTTTTCTTTTCCTTTGCCTCATTGCCATGTTGGAAAGGTTATTGGGGTTGACTTCACCTACAAACTTAATTTGAAATTATCTGTATTTTGACATGCTTTGCTTACTCATCGTAAAGATCAGTTTCTGTTGAGACACAAATTTTGGGGTTTGTTGTGTGTATTGAAGTTTGATGTAGTTGGCTACTGTGAAGAATAACGATGCAAATTTTCATTCTAGTTTCTGTTCTTCTTTTTGATAATTTTATTATTCTGGCATCAGGCGTGGTATAGGAGAGGGAAGGCAAATGTTTCAATGGGAAACAATAGAGATGCAATCTGTGACTTAAATATAGCTAAGAGTGTCGAATCATCAACAGGAGGGAAGCGACAAATAGAATGTGAGCTGAAAATTATTTTAGACCAATCCAAGAGCACAAATATAGTAGTACAGCCGCGACAGAAGGAGAACAGCTTGAGTACTACGAGTAAGAAACTTTCCTTGTTAAGCAACTACCAAATTGGTCAAGGCTTTGTTGAGTTCACTTTTGTTATACTAATACTAAAAGCATTTGAAGTATGTTTAAAAAGTAGCATGTTGCATTTTGAATTCATCTTGTTTCACTTTTGAATTCCGTGTGATTCTTTGGTCTGCTTATGTTTTCAACTTTTCTGTCTACAAGATATATGTCCACAATCATTTCTTAATCATGCTGAAAACCATAAATGTACTTCAATCCTGGAAACAGTATGTTGATTTAAGATACATGTGGAGATGAGCCTATAGTAATAGTAGGTATTTAAAGGGTTGCCGAGGAAAGATTGAAATATTTATGTCTGCTTAGAGCTTGAGGTGCCTATTCAGTCTTGGATACCTTTACTTGTCCAAAATTAAACATGAGAAAATAGATTAAAACACAAAAGACTAGAAAATGAATGAAACAAGGGTTCAGTGATCAACTCCAAGAAACTCAGCCAAAAACCCTTTTCCTTATAGACTTAAATTATGCACCTTCTGGACTAGGGAGAACAACTCACTGTTTTGGAGCAGAAGTAGACTTATACTCCCCCTTGAAGGCCCCCTGCTTTTATTTAAACATGTGGCTTACTTTCTCTTTACATATTGATATTCCATCCCTAACAAGCCTTCAAAAAGTCACTTGCATACATCAAGATGTCCTTACTTTATTCTTCTCATTCCTGGAATGAAATGTGTGCAAACGTTTGAGATTGTATGCTAGACGAGTTAGGTGTTTCTTGAACTAACCCTTCTCCATTCTCTCAGAACTTTACCTCAGTACTAATTCACATCAAGTGCTTCACTTTAATCCCATTTTAAGAAACTAGTATGCTAGAAAACTTCAATCAAAGCTTTCTAATATGTAAAGCTGTTCAGAAACAATTGGTGCCTCGTGGGTCACATTTTGTTTTCCGTGACCGCTATTCAATGCTCTTTTACATATGTTGTAATCCGTATGCGTTCTATACTGCGGTGTAGTCCTTGCATTTAGTTATGAAAAATCCATTTTAATTTTCCTCTCTTTTTGAGATAATAAGATGGTACAGTGCGTTTGTGGCAGGTGACATTCCTCAAATAAAGCTGCAAAGTGTCTCCGTGCCTGATAAAGGAAGAGGCATGGTGCCGCCATGTGATGTTTCACCAGGTTCGTTGGTTCATGCTGAAGAACCATATGCTACGGTAAGAAACAACTATTTTCTTTTTAATATCAAGTTTATTTTATCATACACATGCACATACAAAATGCTTTTAAATAAACGGGAAGTAGAAATGTGTGTTTTACAATCTCACAAGTTTAGGGAAATAAGTGCTTCAATTGAAAGCACAGGGGGTTCTATTGCAAATGATCCGTTATTCAGCATTTTTTTATTGCCTGGTTTTCTTTCCAGAGAACTGGAGACTCCTGACCTCCCTTGGAACTGTACCTAACAGTTCAGATCTCAAACTTGTAAACCCAATTAATTCAAAGCAAATTCATACTTGTCATCTATAATAACTATAAGAGTTTGCTTATATTGGCGATTCTGTAAGAAAATTGGAAAATGATTTTTATTTGTCCATATTTTATAAGCATTAATCCACAGTCTTCTTGAGATGAATGAGTTTGTTTAACTTAAACTTGATACTGTTTTTCTTTTCAGGTAATATTAAAGCAATGTCGTGAAACTCATTGCCATTATTGCTTGAACGACCTACCTGCTGATAGAGTTCCTTGTATATCGTGTTCAATACCATTGTATTGCTCCCACCAATGCCAAATAAAGGCAGGTGGGCAAATGTTCATGATATCCACAGAAGATAATTACATTCTTAAAAACTTACCCAGCGATCTTGCTGAATATGCTGCTGAAGTGATTCAATACAATGATTGTGAGCAAAAGATTGGTGATGTTACTGAACATAAACATGAATGTCAAGGAGTACATTGGCCTGCTGTAATGCCTTCTGACATAGTTTTGGCTTGCAGAGTTCTAGCGAAGTTTTTGTCAAAGAACTCATCAGGAGATATCACAAGTTTTGTGGAAAAGTTGGTATGTTTTAATTGCTTGCATTTCTGTTAGCTGATTGCATTATTGTTATCTGATTATAGGTATCTGGATGCTTACAGCTTTTATTCTTACTGTGCAGGAGCTTTCTCATTGTTACGAACATATGCCATTTGAAAGTAAATTGGATTCACATATATACGCCATTGTATTGTTATATTGTCTTAAACATTCTTATGGAGCTATGCTTGCCATCAATGGAATCTCTATATCACAGGTTGTTTTGGCACTCTCTTTTTTTTTTCCTTTTTTTTTTGGGTATGGATGTGTCTATTTGTACAATAACATAACAATCATATCATAATAGAACCATCATAAACCCTGTGTAGCAGAATATTTTTTCAATATGATAGGGCAAGTATTTGTTGTTGAAGATATAAATTTATTTTGATATAATCATTAGAATAATAAATCATAACCAAGTTTCATTTTGTTTTGTCAATACAGGTGGTCATAGTTATTTCTCAGATTAAAGTGAATTGTATGACTGTTGTTCGTTTAAAATCAATAGACGCTCAAGGACTGTCAGATCAGTCTGGAGGATTTCCATTTCATTCCAGTGTACATTTAACTAGTAATGTGGAACAGGTACATGTTTCGCTGCACATATATTTATCAATTGGTTGCATATTTTCTTTCTTCATACATTTATTAGCCTGTTCTATATTTATGCATTTTGCACTGCAAGTCCTACTATGATAATTTAGACATTATTGGTGATGGCAAATTTTTTTTTGGGTGATATCCTTCGTGATTCTGAGCCATATTCCATTATATCTCCTAGGTCAGAGTGGGCAAAGCTATTTATAAAGTTGGCAGTTTATTCAACCATTCTTGCCAACCAAATGTTCATGCATATTTTCTTTCGCGCACACTCTATTTACGAACAACACAGGCTGTAGCAGCTGGGTGTCAGCTGGAATTGTCTTACGGTCCACAGGTAACTTATTTTTGGAGATTAACACCTGTAATTCTTATTAATTGTTAGTTTTTTGGTTTGAGATTTCAGTTTAGAATTATGTCTATACATTTTTCTTGATATTGAAAGCCAGTAATCAAGCATCCCTGAAACTTGATCTGTTAAAGAATAGTTTTATTTTTATCTCAAGCATGCCTTGCACAGGTGCGCTTTGTGCTTGAAGCATATATAAAAGAGTGACCTGGCAAAATTTCTGTTGAAATATTGATTTCATAATTAGCACATTTGGGGTTGCATGGTTCATATTCTTGACAACATGGCTGAAAAGGCTCTCTTGTCTTGTCAAGAAACCAATTTCAAAAGCTTTAAGAGTGAAGAAGGATCATCAGTGAGTTTTCCTATGGCTAATAATGGCATTGAGGGGTATTTTTGCTACGTTAGGCAAACATGAGGCTCAAAACAATATAGTAGTAGGTTGATACAGTGTGCGTTATGATATAAAGCACATAAAATTATCTTATACCAAGAGTTAGGTCAGGTATTGTTGTTACTACTAGTACCAGCCCAAGCCCACTAATAGAAGATTGTTGCGACTACTGATCTTCCCATAGAGAAAATGTAGTCTTCCCCCACATAAAATTAGAGGAAATGACAAAAGAAATTATATGCCTTTGAAATGAATCACATTTCTATACATGAGTAGCATTGACCCCAATCTTGGCATATAACCATTTTGAAGCAATTGTAACAACTTTTTGTTGAGCCTTTAGGAAGTTATAGGAATTGTATTTCCACGACATATGGTTTCTGATCATTTCCTCTCAACATAAAAAAATAAATAAATCAAAACATGGAAAACAAATTTGTTTCGTCAGAGTCTTTCAACAATCAAGTCTGCTGTATAAACACCTTGTTCAATGGTTCAATATACAGATAAAGTTCTGTTTTGCAGGTTGGGTTGTGGGATTGTAAAGATCGCCAAAGTTTTCTAAAAGATGAATACGCATTTCATTGTCAATGTACTGGTTGTTCAGAAGTCAATCTATCTGACATCGTCCTCAATGCTTTTCATTGTGTAAACCCAAATTGTTCTGGCGCAGTGTTGGAAAGCAGAGTACTTGAATGTGAAAATCAGAAAATCAAACGCTTAGCTATTGCTGATAAAGTAAGCCACTTTTTTTCTACATTATAAATGTATATAGAGTTGAGTGACTCGGCATTTCTGTGCTGTCACATATGTTGCTTAGCATTTAGGAGTTGGGAGCTTGGATATATGGTCCTATGTTTGAACTATTTTCTCCGTTTAAAACACTTCGTTTTTTCAGGTTATCAAGAACGATGACATCTATGAAGTTTGTCTTCATGCATTTAACCAAAATGACGCCTCTATTCATATTCAACCTGGATTCTGTTTGAAATGCAGTTCTTACCGTGATCTGGAGTCTTCACGTGCAACAGTTGATAAAGCCTTAATATGCATAAAAAGGTACACACTGCTCAATTTGGACCCTAATAACAGCTTCTGAACTACAGCTTTTCCCTCACCTTTGAAAATTATGTAGAACTACTATTGAATAGTTTCCAATTGGGGGCTAGCTAGATAAATACACCAATTATCAATCCTGCATAAGCTGATAGTAAATATTAGATGGCTGCTTAATTTTTCAACAGTTTACAGACTGAAATATGGAAATGACAGGCTGCAGGATGCAATACTGTCAAAAGAAATTTCAAATACTTCCATTTCGGACGCTTTGAGATCTCTTCATTTGCTGAGATCAAATTTGCATGCATACAATAAGGTTATTGCAGAGGTGAGTTCAAGCCTTCACAAAAGTTCTCCATCCTAAGTACAGTTTTCATATGTTTGTTGTGCTAATATTCCAACCGTGGGGGTATTTTGGGAAGACCGGGAGGGGGATCCAGTTACACAAAGTGCAAGACTATGAATGCTGGCACTGTTTGATAACTTCCTAAACGTTGAATTTTACAAATCCAATGACATTAGTTGAATGTAAGCACAAGAAAAGATGTCATAAAATTTTAAAAAATGGGTTGATGCTTCATATAATTATTCCATTTTATCATTTAATATCTATTTTGAAATCTAAGTAAAGGCCAACTATTGCATTACATACATATGATTGACGAATAATTGATTGATCTCTATAGAAAATAATGGAATAATACTTTCATATTTTATTACTACAGTCTTGAACTATTTATATTGGAAAAAAATTACACTAGTAGTTGTCCTATTAATTGTGAATTAGGACTAATAATTACATAGTCAAATAAAATAAAAATAAAGAGCATAAAGTAAAATCACGGAGAATCAAATCAGATATATTATGATTCTCCTACAATCTCAAACTTGGCATGCATAATAGTATGACAAGATTCATGAAGTGTTTGGAGTAGTTTTTTGTTTTGTTCTGCAAAAGCATTCTCCTGAAGCTTGGTTAAAAGATTTATTTAACTCAGAATATGCTAATCCAAACACAGTCAGAGATAGGATGAGTGAAACTTAATTTTTATGCTTTTTAAAATGTTATTAATGTTGTTAAGTGTCCAAGACTTGATAATGTAAGTAGATCTCCTCCTCCTTTTCTCTCGTGTGTTTGTGCGACCTCGATTGAAAGGCATGGACTGTGTTCGACAAACAAGGTCTCATGTTTTGAATATGACGGTTTAAGTTTCATTTTCTTGTACATGGTCTGCTGTTGCAGACAGAAGACAACCTTGCCCAAGCTTTTTGTTTAGTGGGAGAATTACAATTATCGGCGGATCATTGTAAAGCATCTATTCAGGTAATTTTCCTTTTAACAAGCCTACTATCTATGTTTGGCTGGTTTCTGCCACTCTGCAAAAGCAATTAGAAAAAAAAAGAGCGGGGGAGTAGAAGTTTGGTTATTGGCATATTTTTAGCTACTAGTATCTCTTTCTGAATAGCTAGGACTTGACAGTTTTCAAGTAACTTTTTTCTGCAGTGGAAATATAAATAATTCTTGGTGGAACTCATGAAATTTCCCTACCTGTAGCGTAACACTGGAAATCATGGTGCATTTACAATGGATACCTTGCTATGAGAATTAACGTGATAACCAAGTGCATGTAGCCATATGGAGAGGGAAATTAAAAAATGGCGAGTTGCTGCATTTGGGATAGAGGGGAAGCGTGATCTAGTATGCTCCACAGGTTTATATGTTCATTAGGAGGAGCTATTATATATGTCCTGGGTAGAATTTAAGTGACCTGCGGTGCCGTTGAGAAATGAGAGGTCTTTTAATGCACATAGCCATACAGGTCGTGAGCATTTTATCACAGGAATGTTTTTAGCTTGGGCTGTGTGATTTGTTGTGATTGACGATTGCAATTACAGATTAGTTGTTATTGAATTAAGTCTTGTAGAGAGCCATGGATGCACCCATAAGCAAGCTTTTGTTTGTTGTACTGTGTTTTGTTTGAGTGAATGCATTTCCCATATGGTTTTGTTATCAATCTAATCAGACTTTCCAAGAATGATGGTTAAAGTAATTCATTCTTTTTTCCGTTGCAGATTTTGGAGAAGATATATGATCCTGATGATATTGTTATTGCTTATGAACTTGTGAAGCTTTCTTCCGTCCAACTTTCCTTGGGTGACAATAGTGCTGTCAACAGCATTGGTCGAATAGGTGCTATTTTCTCACGTTATTATGGACATCATGCAGACTTGGTCTTTCCTTATCTTCAGTACCTTAGGAGAGAAATTTAGAATTTTCAGTGAAGCCTCTCCAATCAAATGCTTTTCCAGCAAAGTGGGCAAGTGATAGAAAAATCATCAATCACAGCTTAAATGACAAGGTCATTTGGTATGAAAGATCTGCAATGGTCCAACCTCAAGAAAAACTACTTGATGCTCATCCAAGCTGCTCAACAATCAGTGCTTCTTTCTCATAAATAAGATACAGTCTTTGAATTGATATATTCAGGTGTGTTTTCGATTTGCTTTCTCTTACAGAGATGTGTATTTTGTTGACGACGTAGTTAAAGGGGAGAAGATATATTTGAGAGATTGTCTCAAAATCAGTCTGGATGGAATTTGAGGCTTGCTGTAGTCAGAAGGGGGTACCGATATTTACATGTCACACTTGGTTCTCGAGGAAAATTGATTATTGTTGTAAGTTATTATATTGTTATAACACTTACTACAGTCCAACCAGGACATCTTTTCTTTCATAACGTAGTCTCGTGAATATGGGAAGCATTATGCCAAAGAGAATCAAACAGAGCATAACAGGTAATTTCATCGGTCCATCTTGGACCAAAACTTATTAGGGTCCGTTTGGTTCGAGAGGTTTGGAGGGGAGAAGAGGGGAGGGGAGCAAATTTTATTGCACTGTCAAAATTATCCTTATATTAATTTAAAATCTCAATATTATCCTTGTAACAACATTTATTATTATTATGTTATATTATCCTTGAAACAACTTTTACTA
>Ga0228710_1011363_pt1 | contig 11522 bp, 11 predicted proteins | sample MedpolnodulmetaG_FD_177995 | JGI IMG/M metagenome (GOLD analysis project Ga0228710, IMG submission 177995) | Root nodule microbial communities from Medicago polymorpha collected in Santa Monica, California, United States - pink nodules | ecosystem: Host-associated > Plants > Roots > Nodule... | reverse complement strand
AAAATTTATTTTCAGAATTTTTATATTGTTTTTTAAATTTATTTTCATATTTTTTAATTTTAAAAACAATATAAAAATTCTGAAAATAAATTTTAAGCCTTTTATAGGGACGAAAATCAAAACTGGCCCAAATTACAGGGACGATTATCATATTTAAGCCTTTTAAAAATTTAATATTAGGTGGCACGCCACGTCAGCGCCACGTGGCAAAAGTTGCACAGTCAGCAACTGCCACGTGGCCAAAACCATGCCAAATCAGCTGAATAGTGGGGCCAGGGACCTTTTTCAAACAAATTTTTTTTACAGGGATGTATTTCAAATTTTTTTTTACACAGGGACGAAAATCAAAACTGGCCCAAATTACAGGGACGATTATCATATTTAAGTCAAATATAAAATCCAAAAAAATGGCTGGAGGGTGTTTTACGTTTTTCGAATTATATAATTTGAAATTCGTAGGATGCACGAGAAATTAGTAAGGTAAGAAAAAAAATAGTCTAAAAGATATGGGCTGTCAAAAAATAATCTAAATATAGATTTGGTTATACTACTTGGAGAGCTTATTAACCATTTAGAAAGTCTTACTGACATGGTGATTTATTTTCTAATAAGTTCTTTAAATAGGTTATAAATTAATACTAAATAAGATTATAATTTTAATTCTTTATCTTTTTAGAGGAATTTTAATTCTTTATGTATACCGATATATATTTAAATTATTGAAAAAAATCCGTAAGTAAAGTAGTTTTTAGACAATGTACAAAATGTAATATCTAATAATAATAAATTAATAGTAAGAATAAAAATATTATCTATATTTATTTAAATATTCTAGCCTAATAGAACTATTATTTAAAATAGAACGAAAATGTATTCTAATAGTTTTTTTTAACAAGTATATTTAACTCATAGTTAAATAGACTTTTAGTTAAATACATCGTTCTTAAAACTTCTTTAATGTTCCTTAACTTACCAATTTAGCTATGTATGCAGGACTAACTCACAAATTGACCTACCTATGCAGGACTAACTTTAAAAAAATTTGATCATTTAATTGATAAGTTTGGACTAGCATGAGCTAGATGTGGACTAAATCATAGATTCATATCGTATCGATTTTATCTTTAAAAGAAGTAAAATGCCTCCAACGGTATTAAAAACTAGGCTTATTCCTACTTTTAATCTTTCAAGTATTGCAATCATATAAGATTTTTTTTTTTAAGGAGCAATCATATAAGATTTTAGTTTTCACTTTTAAATTGCACAACTGTAGTTGCTAACACATCTCTCATTGCGAACTAACCACAGAGTGTGATTATGCGATTTTTGCATCCATCTTTAATTTTGTACACATTTATGATGATCGAGAGACTCAAATCTTAAAACCATGTCCAACTATAAATGGAGAAGTTATTTTGACTTCTAAAAGGAGAGGTTCATTGCACAAGAAGATGGAAAAATTATTTTGACAACTAAAAAGTGTCGGACACCGTAAGAAAATCTAGTTGCATACGATTACACATTTTTTAGGCACAAGTTAGGAATACCATTTGTTATTGATTTCTCTTTCTCTGTTCGTTACATCAACAATTGTTTGAGGTGTACTTATATACGATGACTTGTTTGAGGTGTATTTATATACGATGGCCATGTACGGGGTTTGATTTGTGATGTTCAAATGACACTGCTCACAAGAAAAATACATTATTGATCAAAATAAAAGTGAGATTAAGCTTAGAAGTTGAAGAATTAGATGTACAAGTACAAGTTATAGTGTATGTTTAGTTTCACCTTTGAAGGTATCAAAATTGGTTATGTAGGTATATGACTAATTTTAACTTGTTTAGATATTTTGCAGTATAATTAATTTTTTCTTTTAGAATTGATTCTAACTTAGCTTGAAGTTAAGGTTTGTAGCATTTGACTCAAAATGCGATTTTTACACATTGTTTAACTCACTTTTACGTATATGTATCTAAACATACATACAAAATGTGAACACCATACATCAACGAAAAGCTAATAAAAGAAATGGTATACAACATGGAAGATTGAAATTCTACCAAAAGTACACACCACTTACAAAACTATTTTTAAGACATTTGACATCTTTTTGATAATATCTTCGAATAAAAGAGGATAAACATCGTCAATGTAAACAAATTTTACACTATCATTCAATAAGAATGTAACATTATTTTTAAAAAGTTAAAAATTAGACTTAGATATTGACAATATGGTAAGTTCATACATGACATCAGCGTAAAACAAATGTCAAACAAATTTACAAAGAATCCCCATTAAACTTGATTTTCGAACATAGAAAACAATTCTACCATATATTCCATTGTCATTAGAAAGGGTCCAGAAACATAATTAATAATATTAACAATTTACAATTCACATTAAAAGATAGCAAGCATAAGTTATGTTGTTCCAACATAATGCTATCAGTCACATCAAAGCAACAACAATATAGAATCAAAATCACTAATCAATTTTTACTAATTTATTCATTCATTCATTTTAAATTGAAGCTAAAAAGAAGCAACCATATAAGATGATATAGTCAAATAAACCAGAAGTTGCAACAACAATTCGCATGCAGTTTTGACGACATTTCACTCTATCCTCCATATTTTGCATAATATCTCTCATAGTTTCGAAGTTCTCTTTCACATATCTAACAACCACCAAAAGATGATCGAACTGAGCAATTTGTTTCATCATCCAGTGTTTCTTTTCGTCTTCTTCTTCAAAAAGCTTCCCAACATTCTTCAAAAGACTATTCACCTTTACAAATGCATTCATCAACGATCATTTCTCTTCGTTGTCGGGTTCCTCTTTTTGAGGCGCAACCAGATTATTTGTAATATACTGCAATTTGAAAGCATAATAGTGTTCAAAAGCCTTGGTCAGTAGATCAGGGATGTGAGTGATTGATCTAAGAATGTGATTCTCCATGAATTGAGGATCAACAATGAGCAATTACCACAACTTGCAAACGCACCTTAATTGTAGAGGATTGTCTGACTCCACCCTCAAAAGGATTTCGATCATCAGTTCCGCTGGTAGAACCGTGCACGGCGACTCCGTAGTTGCTTCCGCCATCATGCGCCGACGATACCTCGCCATCCTCGACATCATTAGGGTTTCACTTTCTTTGTTGTTTTTTTCTCTGTTTTTTTGTTTGTTTGTGATTTTAGGGTTTCACTTTCACAACTTTGTCGCATCCCATTTTGATGCTTTGTAATTCAGTCATCTTAATCTTAATAGACTAGACGAACTTAATATAGTATTTTTTAGTTTTATTTATTTTTTAGAAAGACTTAATACTGTAATAACCGGAAAAATGAAAATAATGCATTTAAAAATTAGAAATTTGTTTCCCACACTTCAATACTCTTACTTGGGTCCTCAGTTTTTTCAATTTCACTCTCGTTAGAATTATATAATTCGAATCCAAAATATACGTTTTAAATTATATAATTTTTTTTTGTGGTGTAAATTATATAATTTAAAACATGCTTCCCTCCCTTAAAAAATAATTTAAAACATGCCCATATATATATAGACACACACACAACACTCTTCCCATCATTTGCCCTTTTTTGAACTTTGCCCTAAACTATTCTAAAACCACTAAATCCGAACCTTGACACATTGCATCATTTTTCAAATGAAATTGCTTGATTAAACAGTTCCACCATTAAAAAAAATATTAGGTCAGATTTATTCTTTAATTTGTTTTTTTTTTGGGGGTGTTGGTCAATTTCGATTATATAATTTGAAATGTATTATTCAGTCATTTAGATTTTTTTTTGAGAGACAGTCATTCAGATTATATAATTCAAAATAGAGTCAAATGTATTGAATATTGATTTTTATATTTCTTTCAAATATGAAGACACACTCTATATTAACTTGAAAATCAAAATTTAATAAGAACTAAAAAATATTTAACTCCTAGTTACAAAGATTTCTAAAATATAGGCAAATTGTTGTTAGCAAATAGTCGGTGGTTAGGTTAGTTTTCATGATCACAATACTTCCTTCTTAAAACTTTTCTATATAGGCAAATAGTTAGCAAATAGTCGGTGGTTAGGTTAGTTTTCATGATCTTCCTTCTTAAAACTTCTTTGATATTTCTTAGCTCACCGGTTAAGTTACTTTTGCAGCATAAACTTTGAGAAAATCTTGATGATTTAATTGATAAGTTCGGACTAGCATGAGCGAGATGTGGGTTAAACCATAGATTCATATGGATTTTTTTTTCTTTAAAAGTATTAAAAAGCCTCCAACGTTATTAAAAACTAGGCTTATTCCTACTTGTAATCTCTCAAATATAAGATTTTAGTTGTCACTTATAAATAGCACAATTCTAGTCTCTAATGCATCCCTCGTTACAAACTAACCACTGATGCCATTTTTGTATATTTATGGTGATCGAGAAACTCAAATCCTAAAACAATCATGCCCAGCTAGTTAGGGGGTTAACAGAAAGCGGAGGATGAAAAGGTTATTTTGACATATAGAAAGCTGTCGGATATCTTATGAAAATACGATTGCCGTGGCCACGTAGGGTGTTAGATTAGTGATGTTCAAATAACATTGCTTAGAAGAAAAATACAATATGGATCAAAATAAAAGTGAGATTAAGCCTAGAAGTTGAAGAATTAAATGCTCAAGTACAAGTTATAGTGTCCGTTTGGTTTCGCTTTTCAAGGTATCAAAATTTATTTCATAGGCATATGATTTATTTTGACTTGTTTCAATGTTTTTCAGTAATCAATATAATTAACTTTGCCTTCAGAATTGATTCTAACTTAGAAGTTAAAATTTATAGCATTTGACTCAATGTGATTTTTACACTCAAATTTATTGTTCAACCCATATATGTATTCAAATATAAATTATTTTATATTAATTAACTTTTAACTAAAATCAATTTCACAAAATTAATTCATTTTAACTCTATTTTGGTCACCTAAGAACCAATCATACATAATGTGAAAACCGTAAATCAATTGAAAACTAATAATTGAAATTCTAGCAAAAGTGCACATGACTTGCCAAACTATTTTTTAAAACATTTGACATGTTTATGATAATATCTTCTAGAAAAGAAGAGGACACACATGGTCAACTTAAACAAGTTTTACACTACCGTCCAATAAGAATGTACTCTCTCCCTCCCATATTTGATGACGTAGTTGACTCCGACACATGTACCAATGCATATGTTTTATCTTTGATATCTTCAATTCTCTACTAAAAAAATTATGAAAATTTAATATTTAAAAAATATTCATCGAGACGAATCCAACAACATCTTACATGATATTATTTATCTTTGTAAATTAATAGAAAAATATAGTCAAAGTATATTAAGTCAATAATGTATATCGTTAAATATGTGGGACGGAGGGAGTAATATTTAATAGTTACTTTAAAAAAGTTTATGAATTAGACGTAGATGACAATATGGTGAGTACCGAGTCCCCATTAACTTAGATGACAGCAGTGTAAAATAAACGTCAGACAAATTTACATTGAATCCCCCATCAAACTTTATTTTCCAATATAGAAAACAATTATTCTACAATATATTCCACTGTCATTAGAAAGGAGCCAGAAACATAATTAATAATATTAATAATTTACAATACACATTGAACATAGCAAGAATAAGTTCTGTTGTTCCAAAATAATGCTATTAGTCAGATCAAAGCAGCACACTTATATATTCAGTAGTTCACGTTCAACTAAGTAATCCATTCATCTACAACCATTTGAATAAGAACCATTTCTCTTGACACAAACAATAGAATCAAAATCACTAATCAGTTTTTACTAATCTATTCATTCATTTTAAATTGAAGCAAAAAGAAGCAACTATATAAGATGATATAATCAAATAAACCAGAAGTTGCAACAATTCATAAGAGAATAAAAGACAAAATGAGAACTAAGAGGATGAAGATGAATATGTTTTTGACTTGAGATAAATTTGCATACAGTTTCGACGACACTTCACTCTATCCTCCAGAGTTTGGATAATATCTCTATCTCTCATAGTTTCGAAGTTCTCTTTCACATATCTAACAACCACTAAAAGATGATCCAACCGATCAATATGGATCATCATCCGGTGTTTCTTTTCGTCTTTTTCTTCACAAAGATTATTCCGAAGATTATCTATAAGACTATTCATCTGAGCAAATGCACTCATCAATGATCGTTTCTTGCCATTGACCGGGTTATATATAATATGCGGTTCGAAAGCCATGTAGTCATTGAAGGCCTTATAAAGTAAAGGCTTGAAGTCGGTGAACAATATGACACCTTAATTGCAGAGGATTGCTTGACTCAACTCTGGAAAGGATTTCGATCATCAGTTCCACCGGTAGAACCATGCACGTCGATTTTGTAGTTGCTTCCGCCATCATGCGCCGACGATTCCGTGTCATCATCGAAATGGTTACTGTTTCGCTTTTCTTTGTTGTTTCTATTTTTTGTTTTGTTATTTTAGGGTTTCACAACTTCATCGTGCATCAAATTTTCATGCTTTGTAATTTTAATAATCGTCTTAACAGACAGACTTAATATAGTCTTTTTTTTTAGGAAGACATAGGGTGTGTTTGTTTTTCCTTATATCCTATTTGAATAAGTGATTTCACATATTTTCTGTTTTCTTTTGTTTGTTTTTGTGATTTCGTCGTCTCTGAAACGACTCTGTTTGTTTTGATTTCCCGTCTTTGTGCGGTGTGTTTTTGGTTTCCCGTCTTAGTACGATGTTTATTTGATTCAGGTTGAAAGATTAGCTTTGAGTAAGTGCAGATCCGATCAATGACAATGACTTTGGCGTCGTCAACATTACAGATCCAGAGACATGAATATTCCGGAGACCTTAATATAGTCATATTAGTTATATTTGTAGGCATATGTACTTTGCTGTTTTATGCTATTAACATGGATGATGTGAGTTTGTTCACAGATTCATCATTTTTGTTTTTAGTGAATTTGGATTTGTATTGTATCGATGTACTCCATCAATTTGAATGAATGAATATCGTTTATTTTTGTCAAAAAAAAAAACTAGTTCATGTGTTACCTCCTTGTTTTTTAAAAAAAATATTTTAAAAAAGCTAATCCTAATAGCTTTTGAGTTTGGAGTGAAAATATATCTTTTTGATAAAATGATTTTTATAAAAATCCTAAACAAACACCTGAAAATGACAAAAATGATTTTTTTTTATAAAAAAAAGATTTTTTTCCAAAATAATCCAAAACAAACGCACCTATAATAGGCTAATATAGGAGCAACTAGAAGAACGAAAATAATGCACTAAAATTTGAGAAATTCTTTTCCCATCCTCCAAACTCTCGCGTACATCCTTAGTTCTTTTCAATTTTATTACTGTTTAAATTATATAATTCGAATCCGACAAATACGGTTTAGATTATATAATTTAAATCGTGTCCACACATATACAACACTCTTCCCATCATTTCCCCATTTTTGAACTTTGCCTTAAACTACTCTACAAAGTTTTGCTTCAGCCCAACTTTCTAGAAAGCTGTCTTGCTTGTCAAAAGAAATTCAAAGTCCAAAATTTAGACTATTATATATTTGTCAAAAAAAAGAGATTTTTGACAATAACAATAATTATAATATGTTTTGTCAAAAAAATCTATTCTATACTATATATAAAGAGAATACATAGTTTTGGACTGACTTTTTCAATTTCATTAAACAAATGTGTCTATAAAAATGTTATATTATTGATATTATCCAAAACGATAAAAATTTATATAATAGTTGTCATATTGTTTGTGTCTTTGAAAATTTATGTCATTTAAAAATATAAATATTGTTTTGTTACATTATCCTTAAAGAAAAGTGTTACTTTATAAAAGTGAAAAATATCTATATCCATAATTTTAATTAAAATCAAATTAACTTTAGTCAAAATTTCATATAAACTAATATTTGTAATTTATGTGTATTAGTGCAATAAAAAGAAGAGACAGACATGATTCATGAAGTACCATATGAACGCACACCAGTAATAATATTTACAATGTTGTTAGGTGAAGGTTGTGTCCTCTTCGATGAGTTTTGCCGCCAAATCAGTATTCCCACAAAGCAAATTTTTATGTATTTGCATCACCGCTATTGCATTTTGTACATCTATTTGCCATGGGGTTTGAGAGTTTTGAACCGTTTTATATTTTCCAGACACACAAAATGCTTTCAAAAAAATTAACCTTTTATTCAAACTTGAATTTTGGATCTTCTTTGGTTTGGATTTTGGAATGTTCCTCTCGTAAATACTCTCTCACAAAGATGAGTAGCTGAAGAAGAGTGAGGTGGCATAAGGTTAAGGTCCCAATGGGAGAGGGTATTTTCAAACCTAATTAATTTGAGGTTCAACAAAATTAAAATTAATTAATAAGTACTAGTAAATCGAAAGTAAAAGGCTTTTCAAACGTACTTAATTTGAGGTTCTACAAAATTAAAATTAATTAATAACTATCAGTATATCGAAAGTAAAAGGTTTTAGTAGGTCATTTGCATAGGTTTAAAAGTGGTCCTTAAAATATATGAAAAATGTTAACTAGTGTCTCTGTGATACTAGTTTAGAAAACAAATATAGTAAAAATTTATTGAAAATTCATGTAATCAAATACTTAAAATCTAGAAATGCTATCTTCAATTTAAAACTTACCTTTTTGGTTTTCTAGCTAGTACCCCAACTTGACCCAAAACATGTTTACTTCCATATTGTGATTGTAAGATTTTTTCCTCCACCTTTAGGAGACTCAAATCATTCTTTTTGGTCAAGAAATTGAAATGCATTCATTCAACAAGTTGAGAATAGTTACAAATAACATAAAATAAACAACATCTGAACATCCCCTCAAAAATAAAATAAAATAAACAACATGTTGTGTTCTAGAGAACTAAAAAGTAGTAATTCTAGAAATCAAAAGTCAAAACAACCTCCTGAACCCACACAAGCAAAATTTACCAAAATGTTTTTTTTAAACATTTGACATTATAAAACAACCCTCTCATATACTCCACCGTCTTTAGAATGAAGCCAGGCAACATAATAATAACTTTATAATTCATATTAAAATATAGCAAGAATAAGTTATGTTGTTCCAACAACAAGAAAACAAAGATATGATATCAAAGAAGCATACTTCAGTTGTTCACTTTCAACTAACTGACCAGTAACCAATGAATTTACAACCATTTGAGGGGCAATGGAGAACCATATAAGATAATTAGATAAATCACTAATTTTTACTCCTAAACATTCCTTCATTGTGGTTTCATATTAGATCAAAACAAACAAAAGCAACCATATAAGATAATCAAATAAATCAGTTGCAACATTTCAAAAAAGAGTAAACACAAAATCATTTATGGTAACGCTTCTTAAACAAAAGCACCCATAATGGCGGGTTGAGATTAATTCGCAGAAAGCTTTTGACACACTTCAATTTACCCTCCAGATGTTGCCAATCACAAATACAGCTTTTGATAGACTTCAATCTATCATCCAGAGGTTGCACATCAAAGTTGATCTTTTCCACTTTCTCTTTGAGAATCCGAGTTTCCTCCAAATCAATATCCAAATCAGCAAGTGATTTCATCAAGCATTTTTTTGCTTCATCCACTTCTCCTTCATCACCAGTAGTTGCTACTACTTCCTCTTTATCTTCTTCGTCTTCTTCTTCACTTAAGTGTTTCTTGGCCTTAGAATCTAGATCGGCAATTTCATCGCACGCTCTAGAAAAGTGATTACACACGAATTGAGGATCAATAGCCAAAGATTTCCACAACTTGCAAACGCCCCTCAGTTGCAGAGTATCGCTTAACTCAACCCTAGAAAAAATTTCCAACATCATTTCCTGTGGGAGAATCGTAATCGGTGATTCCGTTGCTTCCGCCATCCTTCGCCGTTGCCTCCGCGTCATCACCACCATTGTCAATGTCTCGGTTTTTTTTTTCTTTTTCAGATTTTAGGGTTTTGGAAATATATAATTTTTTTTTAGGGAAGGGTTTCGGAAATATACTTTTTTGGTGGTGAGGGTTTCGGAAATATATAATCGTATCAAGACACTAACGGAGAATATGAAAATAATAATAAAATAAAAAGTTAAATATGTTTTTCTATTTTTAAATATTTCAATTTTTTCGTTTAATATATTTTTTGGTTATTTTTTTGAAGAGGCTAAAATGAAAAATATTACCACATAAAAGCGTTATTCCCAGCACAAGGGGTGCCAAGGAAAAATGACAAGGTCTGAACAATATTTACAAAGGGAGCCAAAGACAAAAAAGATGAACAAAAGGAAAGAAACTATTAGCCTATGCCCAATATGGTGAACGAGCTAAGCCACCAGCCATGCAGCTGGAAGGGAAGGGAAGTGTGCTTCGCCTTCAACCACATATAGGAGATGGACTTAATCCGTTTAACCACCTGAAGAGGCGGGCTTTCTTTGCCTTGAAACAATATGTTGTTTCTTTCCTTCCAGATTTTCCAGACAGCTGCATACCAAATCACCTGTAAAATAGATCGTCGTTTCTTCCCGAGCCCACCACAATAGACAAACTGATTGAAATGATCCGAGACGTAAAATGGGCTTACCACTGAGACACCAATCCACCCATAAATCAAGTGCCAAACAGAACCGAAAATATCACAATGCAAGAATAAATGAGGACTTGATTCGGCTAAGTCACATCCTGCCACGCATAGCCTGGTATCCTGATGAATAACACCTCGTCGGAGAAGATTGTCTTTAGTAGGCAATCTATCCCGAAACAAGCGCCAGACGAACACCACCACCTTAAGAGGAACATCCTTGTGCCAAATAGAAGGAGCATTAACAGGTAACTCCAAATGCGGTTGAATAGTTAGAGAGTTGTACAGGCTACGAACAGTGAATGAATTTGAGGTCTCCAAGGTCCAAAGCCATCTGTCGTCATTGTTAACCTGTAGGGTAACATTAGCAAGCAGTAAAATGAATTCCCCCACCAACTCCTCCTCCCATGCGAACAACCTCCGCCTCCAACTCCACGCCTCACCCCCCTCCCCCATCCTAACTACGACATCTCTAACACTGACGCCCCATGAAACACTGACAAGTCGTATAGTCTGCTAAACCTGACACTAAAAGACACCCTACCACACCAAACATCAGTCCAAAACAACATATTTCTCCCGTTCCCAACACAACGACTGACATGATCGCTAAAACATCTCTCCCTACTCAACCTATAAACGACACGCCACCACTCAGAAGCCTGACTACCCCCTCCTCTCAACCGCCCCTCGTCCATGCCATACCGCGCCGACAATACTCTAAACCATAGACTCTCTCTATCCTCCAACAACCTCCAACACCACTTCCCTAAAAGTGCTACATTAAACTCCCTAATTCTCCTTACCCCCAAACCGCCAACCTCCTTACTCCTACAAACAGAGTTCCAGTCCACCCAA
>Ga0228710_1011362_pt1 | contig 11524 bp, 12 predicted proteins | sample MedpolnodulmetaG_FD_177995 | JGI IMG/M metagenome (GOLD analysis project Ga0228710, IMG submission 177995) | Root nodule microbial communities from Medicago polymorpha collected in Santa Monica, California, United States - pink nodules | ecosystem: Host-associated > Plants > Roots > Nodule... | reverse complement strand
TGGAAATTTTGGGGGGGGGGGGGGGTAGGTTATGGTGGATGCCTCACTATGAAGTAAACTTTAGGGTTGTTAAAGTAGATGCATATGTTAGTGAGATGAAGGACTATGCTTTGAAAGTAAACAAACCAGATAACATCTTTGTTGAACATGATGTTGATGAAGTTAGTAAGTTGGTGGATATTCCACACTGTGTTACTGTTACTAATAGGAAGTTGGACAAAGTTCTCAGATTGAGGTAAATGGAGAAGGACTTGAGAAGGAAAAGGTGTGATGGTGTGTCCTGAAGAGGATGATATTGTACAAAAAACTGATGATGAGGGGTCAATGAGCAGTGAAAATGAGGCAGATGATGAATATTTTGATGATAGTGAGCTTGAAAGAGCATTGGGGCTTGATGATGGGTTTGGACCATATGATATAACTCCTTTGGATATGAATGAAGTTGTGGGACTGGTTGGGGCTAGTGGTAAATAAGGATGTAAAGGATGGGCAAATGAGAAAGGTTCAAAGACCAAGAACAAATCGAAGGTTGATAAAGAAGAAGATGAGTATGATCCTAAGTGGGAGAGAGAGTATGAAAGTGATGAGCTTTATTCAGATGACCTGATGAGTCAGACACTGAAAGGGGACCAAGAGCAGATGTGTTTAAGATGAGCCAACTAACACCAGCCTTTAAATTCAAAGTTGGTATGGACTTTAAGTCAATTGCAGAGTTCAAGATGGCCATTAGGGGGTGGAATGTATTGAATGGATATCAAATTAAGTTTGTGAAAAATGACAAGGATAGGTGTATAAAGACATTGGGTGGGGACCACAAATGTGGTAGGGTCTTAGAAAACTCTAGTGCCAACGCCAACTGGTTAACTAATGAAGCTAGTAAGGAGGGAGCCTGATGAGTCTACTAAAACACAAGGCAAGTATAGCAGAGCAAACACAAGTTACAGATGCACAACTTGTAACAAGTTTGGTCACAATGCCAGGGGATGCAAGAGTCAAACTGTTGACCCTGAAGCACTGATGTAAGATTTTTACATGTCATAAAACTATTTACACGTAAGTATAATAGGATCGTATCCGCAGGGAGTTGCGTATTTCATAAGTGTTTTCACAATATTCATCACGTTAAATGTTTGGGTATAAATAGTTGGTTTGTGTAAAACTATTGTTCTATTCGACATAAAAGTAAAACGAGAAGTGATAGGGCTATTTCGCTTGGGGTCAGAGACATCAACCAAGCGTAACAGCTGCAATCTCTCGACCAAATAACAGATTCTAGCCTTTTTAAACGATATTATCACAATCACTCGACAATATCATTCGTGTCCAAATGATATCGTTATTTCTTAGGGATCGTTTAAACATCGATTTCCCAAACATTTAAACGATCACAAAGTCGATTGGGTATTTTAATCGACGATTTCCCAACCGATTAAATTACCTAAAAGCATTAAGTTCTAGATTAAAAGTGATTATCAAATATTACCATCCATGTCTAGAGTGATAACTTAAGATAGATTGCTATTTTATTTCTAGATTCAAAAGTATGTGTCCATATCATTTCAAATCTCAATCAAACAGTAAATGCAAGAATAACAACAATATTGAATAAATTGCTAGAACCATATATTAGATGATCAAAAGATTACATAATAGCTTATTTGAATACCTCAAAACCCACAAGGGTAGATGTAGCTACATATGTTTATGATAGCTTTGCAAAGGATGAAGAAAAGATGAAGATTCAATGCCTAGATCTATGATGTCTCAACAAATCTTGGGTTGAATCTACTCCTAACTACCTTGCTTTGTGTTTCTCTCTCAAAAAAAATACCCTAATCTCTCTCTAAAACCAGAAAAATATCAAAAATTATGTAATCATCCTTTGGAAAGAGAAGAGAGAGCTATTTATATGGGCCAAAAACGTGCTTGTTCGCTTAAGCGTACACACGCACGCTTACGCGACCTACAAGAAAATCTTCCACTGGCCAATGAGAAGCTGCCACGTGGGACCTTATCCTCTGAAGATGATGAACTTCGCTTAAGCGTACACAAAGCGTGCTTGTGAGCAAACTTTCCTTTGCTCTCGACGTTTTGTACGCTTAAGCGACCATAGGCACGCTTAAGCGAACAACTGATTTCCATGAGCGTCCTGAAAGCGTCCTTGAAAGCGAACTGGTTGGCTGCTCACTGGTCCTTGCACGCTTAAGGGACCGTCTGCACGTTTAAGCGAACATGCCTTGGTTCAGGAGCTTCTTTCTTGGTCCTTGTTTGTCATTTCCTGCATAAATTGGGTAGAATCAGGCATTTAAGCATAAATGGTATAAATACACTCAAATGGTAGCTTTTTCTTAGATAACTTGCAGAACAAGTCACTAAAATGCCTAGATTAACACATAAAATATGTTACTTTTGAGCACTTATCAAGCACAAAAGAGGAAGGTAATATAATACTTTACTTTGTTTAAAACAATTAGATTGATTAACTCATTACCCTGTAATTTTCTAATGTATTATATGTTTAAATGACAGAGGAAACCACCTAAAAAAACAGCAGGGAGAGGGGAAAATGAAGACCAAGCAGAACAAAGTCAAGGACAATCAGAGGGCACAAGCCAGGTTCAAAGTGAAGTTGTAAGTCAAGGGCAAGGGCAAGGGCAAGGGCAAGTATCTGTTGGTCAAGCACAAGTTTCTCAAGGACAAGCAGAAGGTTCTCAGGCAACTCAAGTTCAAAGCAGTCAGGGATCTGCAACTACTATGTTGGGTGGTGAGCAAGTTGAACTAGTCAAGAAGAAGAGAAAACTTGTTAAGGGTCTTCCTAAATTCAACCCACGAAAACAGGTAAACCCTCCAAAACAACCACCCAAACCATCTGTTGCATTTAAGAGAACAAACCCACTTGAACTAACACAAACACAAACTGTCATTGAACCATCTGCATCAATACACACCACAGTTCACACTAGTAGGAGCTCACAAACAATTGTAGCACCATCTGAAAAGTCAACACATTTGTACAAGCTCACCTAAACACAGTTAACATTGTTGAGCCTAGTGCAAAGGTCTTCACCAATGTTAAGACTACCAACACATCTCAAACAACTGTGAAACCATATGCTAATGTGAGTACAACAGTAAACACATTAACACACTAAAAAACATATGTTAAACCATATACCATTGTGAAAACTATTTGTGAACTTGTGCTTAAATCTATTCCACCCAAACCATCTGTTGCACCAACACAAGCACCAAGACAAGCAAAGTCATAAGGTAAAAAGCTTAACTTAGGTAAAGTGAGGAGAAGTGGTACGAATGGTTGGAGAGCTAATGCTAACAAGAAGGGACCAGGAAAGAAGATGGATGACCCAATTGAGATAGATGATGATTGTAATGCTAATGCTCAGAAGGAGACTGATCCCCCTGTCAAAGTTGTCCCAGAGGCAAAGCTTGGATCATGTCTAGGCCTCCTGAGAAAAGTTGACACCATCAAATATGTTTAATGTGTTTTAATTAGTTGGTTTTAACTGTGTATGCAACTTGAATGGAATTTTGCCTAGCATTTTGGTTGAGTATTTTGGTTGTAATTCTTGGCTAAGACCAAGTAATGTTGACAGATTATGGGTTACACCCTTTAAGTATTCTAGTTAAGTATTTTGCTTGTAATTCTTGGCTAAGACCAAGTAATGTTGACAGATTATGGGTTACACCCTTTAACTATTCTACTTAAATATTTTGGTTGTAATTATTGTCTATGCACAAGTTATGAACAAGTTCTTTGTTGACATCATCTATTATTAATGTAAAATATTTATGCTTGCCTAATTCCATATGATGTATGTATGTTAACAGTATTTATGCTTGCCTAATTCCATATGATGTATGTATGTTAACAGGTTTAATCACAATCAAATATCACAAACAAATTTAATTCATAAGATAACATTTCATTAAACCAAACCAACACATTACACATTGTCACATTACAAGTTGAAATAAACACAAACACATTACATAAACATCGCAAACACAAACACATTTATTTCAAAATCCCAAACACATTACATTACATAACCACAAACACATTACTAATCCTATTCCAACTTCTCCACTTAACTCACTACTTCTTTGCATAGCATACCACAAAGAACACCTAGCTAACTATAACAAATAACTTCAACCAGTCAAATTTCTTCTTTTGTTGCACCAATTTCAACTTCATTTTTTCTTTCTTCTTGTCCCACATTCCCTGCAAAGCTTTTGCACAGTTACACTTCTCTGATCTAGCCTCCATATTTGACATTCCCTGCATAACTTCTTGGACGACTGCTTTCGACGACTCTTTCCTTGGCTGCTCAATTGATGCATTTGATGGAGTAGATGACACTACAAAAAAATGTCTCGTAGAAGGACCAAGTTCATCATCCCAGATTAACAAGTTACATTTCCTTGCTTTCTGCATCATGAACAACATTCCAACAATCCAACAACCCATAAATTTTCATTCTACAAAAACTACATAATAAGCATTATGAACAAGCATTATGAACACACTAACCTGCCAATTGCGACACTTCCAAAACCTATGCCCCTGATTCTCTAAAGTGTTTGCAATGTAGATCACCATAGGTTGATGACAGTAGTACGCAGGAAGCATTCCACGCGAGGTCTGCATCTCTTCCGGTGGGTCTTTACGATAACATGTTACCCAACCCATTGAGTAAGAGTCTTGGGTGGAAGTTGCAGTTGATGACATTTTTTGGAGATAAACACGAAGCAGAACGGATTTAGAGGTGAGGAATTGATTATTGCGAAAGGATTTGGTGAGAAGTTCGAACAATAATTTGTTGGTGAAATTAAGGTTCTTGTGAAAATGGAGGAAGAAAAATGGAGGAAAAAGGAAGAAGGAAGAAGAAGAAGTCGTGAACGAAGAAGAGAGGGAAGATATAAGTTGGAAACTCAGGGGCAAAATCATCTTTTCTCTGTTCTCAAGATTCATTAAGGGCAAAATGGGTAGTTCAAGTGGTAAAAGTTGAGTCAGCCTGACAGTTTCCCAGTCACTACACGCCACATCAGCGCCACGTCGCTAATCACCTGCCACGTACGTAGGTTTTCTTAATTTTGACCAAATTATAAATGATTAATATTTGCAGTGGCAAATTTGGAGGATTAGTAAGTACATGAACAAAAATTCAACTGCGGCCTATTTGCAGGGACTGGACACATATTTAAGCCCTTGAGTTATGTGTGTATGATCGTAGGATTCAAAGTAATTAACATTTATATTTTATGTAGAGTTCGAAAACACGAGAAAATATAAAATAATTTTGTTTAATGGGATAAAATATGATGTAGCCACTAATATCTATTTGTTAGGCCGGTGTGATTCACATTTTTGTAGAAAAATCAGTTAAAAACCCGTGCCTTTATTTTTTTTTAAATCTTTGTTATAAAGGAGAAATGAGCAAATTAAGGGAAATAGCTGCATCTTTCTAAGAAATTGTTGCCCTTCATAAATGTGAAAATCAAGCAAGCATATTGCACAAATCTCAGCTATATGTACCTTTCTAAAACATTTACCAAAGCATTATAAAGTTTTGTTGTAGGAAAAGAGCATGTTCTATTTTGTTCAAGAGATTAGAAAAACAACATTATAATTAACATGATACTAATTGGAACCAATGAAGGAACCAACAATGTGCAGATTAACGTTACATAATAGTTAGTTTATAAAAGAGACTGTCAGTGTCATAGACTAACCAAAAAGGAATTTTTGCCAATATTTACATCAGACAAAATGAAAAAAACAAATGGCATCGTAAGGTCAAGATAATTTAGGATTACAGTCCAAGCGATACGCCAAAATAGTAGAAGGTCGAATAGTTCAGTGGCAAAGATTTGCTTTGGAACAACTCGAACGTGCAAGTTCTTCGCTGACTTTTTTAGATCAAAGATGAGCTTACCACCTTCTTCCATCACACGTTCTCTGCAGAAATTGAACCACTGTTCACCTAAGTATTTTTCATAGCTTGCTCTTTCGGCGGTAATGAGGCGACATAATAAAAATAAACATCATTGGTGCAAGACATTATAATGTTTAAAATAAATTTGATGTCCATTAAAAAATGCCTTCATTTTTTTATTTACATATAATTTATAAAATGAAGGCAGCATAACGGATTTTAAGCTAAAGAAAATGTACCATGACTTGTAATTTATCTTCCTATAAAGTCTAGATAAATGCATGCATGTGGATTATATATACCTCGTTGACTAGTTAACATTGTTGAAACAAATGGAAATTAAGCATCACTCCTGCATGTACATCTATAGCTAACACCATTTGACTTTGATGCCTTCGGACTTTTGGTGCAACTCTCATAATACCATCCAAACTGGTTAGGATTGAATTTAATTGTTTTCCCAATAATGATGTGGTATGTATCCTAACACAAATTATGCAAATGAAATAAAGAATAAATGTATTTTTAATTTGTGCGTAAAAAACTCAAAGCATGTTTGTGCATAAAAAAGCAGACATTGACTAAGTTTCTAAATTCAGCAATTAACCTAACTTGAGACAGATTAGAAAAATCATTGTACGAAGTACGTTGAGATGAAGCTAAAGCCTGACTTAAGTTCTGACTGAAGCTTTGACTCTGAGCTTGAGAAGTGTTAAGGTCACGACAACTATTCAAGAAACATGGGCAAAAAACAATCAAATCAGATTGTGAAATGATAAGTTACTCTAACACTGTATTGTGAAATCATAATGCAAACTTACTAAGTTTTAAACTTCTCAACAACCGGATGATGTAGGTTGATGAGCAGCCTCGAACCTGACCAATTGTTACATATATATGGCTTGCCATTGTCTACAAAATGGAAGCAAAAAACTCAAGGTAAGTAAATGGTACATGATAAAGCTACAGAGTATTTTTCCCATAGTATTACATCAACCATATTCCCACAGCATAAGGAAAGACATCTTTTAGGTCATTATCAAACCTATACAAAATCCTATCATCTGATACTAACAAATTAGAAAATAATATCTTTCATCTCTCAACATAATGTTTGTACACAGTTTCTTTCCAGTCTCAATTGGCGTTGTCTTGACAATCTCATGAAGAAGCCCGATGATTTCTTAAAAAAAATTACATCTATAAGAACCTTATAATCAGAGAAAACACATAAATAAATTAAACCACATAAATATGCCTTATAAAACGTCAATTTTGAATTTTCCATCTTGAATTTCCTTAAATGACATAAAGTGAAATTCATGAGCAGAAATGTTAGTCAACGTGTCATCCTTCTGCCCCTTTGTGCCAAAACCAAAAAGAACCTTAAAGGGATGGTCAACGGGCTTAAATGCAATGTCATTATCAAACACATGACAATTATACAAAGTATAAGTCTTGTTTTCCTCGATTAAACCCTTCCAATGCTCCAATTCTCTATATCGAGTTATTACATGAACTCGATCACCCTAAGTCAGAGAAAGAAACCAAAAAACAGAAATAAATCAAAATGTACACTAATAAGTAACATTGATAAATTATAAAAGAAATTACAGCAAATCTTAAATAACTCTTATAACATTTGCATCACAAATAATGAGCTTCATATGTTGATTCTCATTACTATCAGTCACAATTTAAGAATCAAGCACTCTAAATCCTTTTTTTCAAATGTCCAAATCCTTTTTGAGATCCTTGATGTAGTCATAATCCCTTGACATTGAAATCCCTATATAGAAATACAACAATAAATCATTTAATTTTATTCTCTTTGTTCATTCTGATATTGAAAGAAGCTAACATATTTTTGTGTGATCAATTTTTGTATCATCAAATCAACCTGATCTTAAATGCACAAATTTCTATATCATCAACTTTCTGGACCTCAATGATATGGACCACAACAAATTTACACCAATCAACTTTTGTACGGCTCAATGATATAAGAAAGAATAAACCAAATATGAAAATTGTTACAACTTTAGGAATACTCACAAAATCAAACAGCTAATCAAGATTCTTTATCATCAACTTGGAAATTTAATGCCACATGTTAAAATATTAGCTATATTAGATCTTTAGCACCACCCAAAATTGAATCACCAAAATAATGACATCAATCATGATATATCAATATCATAACTCACATGCATCAGATTTTTTTCAACTATAGTACCAGAAGTTAAAATAACAATTGTGTCAAAACCTTACCGTGAGCTAAAATTCAATCATCATGACCTCTACTATAATCCACATGCATGCATTTATTTAGACCATGAAAAAAATGCATCAAAAGCAAAAACAGGATCGTCATAAGCTAAAATAACAATTGTGTCACAACTTTACCATCACCTAAAATTCAGTCATCATGACATCTACTATAGACTATGAAAAAAATGCATCAAATGCAAAAACAGGATCGCAACAAGCAACAAACATGCAAACATGACAACCTCAACTAAAAAAACCATCTTTCTTGAAAACAAACCCAAAATAAAGAACAAAACACCTGAGATCAAAGAAAGATTTTTCTACGGCCATGCAACATAACAATCTCTGATACATAATCCATTAACAATCAAGAAAAAAAAGGCAAAAAATAAAACCCTTAGAATGCAGAATCATGAAAAAATGAAGAAAACCACATATAATGAAGCAAAAACTAAAACAGTGTCGAAAAATGATCCCCTTAAGACAACTCAAGCCATAAAAATCACTCAACTCAAGCCATGCATGGCCTCAGAACCATGAAAAAAGGAAGAAAATTACCTCTTATGAAGGAGAAAGTGAAACAATGTTTCTAGCTGAACTTAGGTACCGTTTGGCCAAGGTTTTTTAAGGTCTAAAAGATACTTTAAAATAAAGACCTTTAAGAAATAAGGTAAAGTTGTTTGGTTTCTTTGTTTTCTTTTTTAGTTTTAAAGTTATTTTTAAGTTAAAAGTTGTTAGGCAAAATATTGTACAAACTTTAAATTTATTATTTTTTTATGGTGTCCAGGGTTCGAACCCCGGATTTGCATATATTTATGCGTTGTCCATATCAACTGAGTTAAGCTCACGAAGACAAAAATTTGAATTTATTATGAATTAACATAATAAAAAAAATGTTTAAAATATTTTCAAAAGGGTAAAATGTTTAAAATATAAAAGTTTTTTTATTTTACAAATACTATATTTACTCAATGACGTTTATTTTGTGTAACATGAATACAAATTTGTATCATCATATAAATGACTTGTTAAATATTTGAATAAGAGAAATAATTTAAGGAGGCTAAAATAATAACATAAATAATATCAAAATAGTTGGTTTTTTCTATTTCAATTATACTCTATAACAAATTTCGTTATAAAAATACTATATTTTTGGTGTTTTTCAAAAAGATAAGAATTTATATTATATGATATTGTATTTGTTACATTGTTGGTGTCATTGAAACAGATATGTTTAGTTGTTTTGAATAAGAAAAAGATATGCATAATTTGTTACAATATAAAGATTGAAAATATATATAAGTATAAATTTTTTAGCCATCTATACTTGTACTTTTAATTAAAATCAAAATTTTATAAAAATAATAAAACGCATTATGTAACGCTAAAAAAAATTATACGCATTAGCGGAACAAAAAAACAGACAGATGGACATAAAGTGTTACAATAAACGCTAACGTTTCTGTATATTTGTGAGGTTGAAGAATGGAAATAAAAATATTTGATATAAATGACAGTGTGAATAAAAATATTTGTGAGGTTGTGATGATTAAACGATATTGAAATTAAATATATAAGTGATAAAAAGATAATAAAATTCCTTTGAAAAAAAGATAATAAAATTAAATGGAAACTCCTTAAAAAAATTAAATGGAACGGTTGAAAAAAATAAAATAAAATTAAATGGAAGAAAAAAGCATATTGAAATATAATATTAAAAAAATAAAAGAAAGGGTTCCCAGCGTGAGTTGAAGAGAGGTGCTTGTGAAATAAATTGTCGAGAAGTAGTTTTTTGAAGTAGCATTCAACAACTTTTGGCCAAAGCTCATTCCATTCAATTTTATGCATTCAAAAAAAGTACTTTTTTTAGTAAGTACTTAATTGATACTCCCTCCGTCCCGTAATAACTAAGCCATTTGTAAAAAAATATTGTCCCAGGAATCTTGACCCATTTCAGTTTTCAATACAACATTAATTACTTTTTTTCAATTATAACTCTAATTAATACTACTTTCACCACTCACAATTCGATATATTCTACTTTACATTTATGATAAAGAAGAATTCACCAATATTTGACAAAGACACTCAACGATTTTTCTCTCTCTTTCATTTATACATTTTTCTTAATCTGTGTGAAAAGCTCAACTAGCTCAGTTAAATTGGGACGGATAGAGTATTGTGTTTGGTCTAACTTCTTAAAAATGTAGAGAAGTTGAAAAAAAAAGTCGGGTCAAACGGTACCTTAATCTCCACAAGTGTAGAAGCAACTGAATTTGGGAGAAAAAATTGGAAAATAGTTAAAAGTTAAAATTATATAAATTGGAAAATAGTTTAAAAAAATTGGTGAGGTGGCACTCAGCCAAAGCTATGAATTATTGAATTACCAAATTTCCCCTTGAATGGGCAAAACTGGAAATTCATAAGGCACCAATTTTCTTATATAGTAATAGGCAAAACTGGAAATTCATAAGACACCAATTTTCTTATATAGTAATAGATGTTCTGGTGGGATTATTTTGGGGAGAAGTAATAAGATTAGGGATATGTTAACGAGTGTCTCCGAGACGCTTTTTAAGATTTTTAAATAGTAATTTTTTTATGAAAATATGTTTAATCAATGTATTGAAATTCAAAAAATTGAACTTTTTTATAAAATAATTTATTCTTTTGGAATCCTTAAAGGGTGTCAGGGGCCACCCGTTAACAGGACTCATAAGATTATAATTTAAAATGATGACATGATGCTCTTTGTTTTGATTATAAAGATCTTAGAGTGTTTTTTTAAGTGAGTTGCAAAAATATTTTGTTAAGAGAAATACTAACTTGTATCCTTAAAATATAAATTAAGAAAAATAATATTTTTTTAAAGTGTGCATTCAATATCTTAGAATACTAAAATCATAATATGATACTATCTTCAATTCAATTATAACACATCAATTCTCATTTCAACATCAAGAGGTCATCACATCACCAACAATTAAATTCACGGTGTTCATACTTTGTCATGTATAAGCATCAAATCATATCTTAACATAACAAAACTCATGGACAGATATCACACTTTCCATTAGGCATATTAATACATAATCCATTGTTCCATTTCACCTTGTCAAATAATATATCATCATCTTTCACATCTTCAATACACATATTCATCACCAACATACCATATTCTCATGTAATTAATTCAAATAAACACAATCATCGTCTCAAGAATATAAACGGGGACACTATCATCATCAAAGTAATCATCAAGTCAAGTACATATGATTCACGCTTCATCA
>Ga0228710_1011361_pt1 | contig 11525 bp, 7 predicted proteins | sample MedpolnodulmetaG_FD_177995 | JGI IMG/M metagenome (GOLD analysis project Ga0228710, IMG submission 177995) | Root nodule microbial communities from Medicago polymorpha collected in Santa Monica, California, United States - pink nodules | ecosystem: Host-associated > Plants > Roots > Nodule... | reverse complement strand
TTTTGGAATTATGCTGTGGAGCCTTTTTATTGTTATTTGAACAATGTTGTTGACTTTATGTTGAGGCCTTTCGTGCCATAAATTGTTGTTGGATGTTTACGATGTTAATGATCTGAAAACTATTCTGCTGTTATGTTTTGATATTTTATCAAGTTGTTTTAATTAAATAGTATTTTATCCTATTTAAGAAATTTTGAAAAGTAGTGTGACATGCCCGTTCGTGTTTAACTTTGATTATTTATTATTTATTATTATTATTATTATTATTAAGTTTGGGATAACGGGTTGTTACAGAACAACCCTTGTTTCTTACTATTCCTATTCTCATCCGGCTGGTGGTGCGCATGAAGGTGAGAAAAACACAAGGAGGTTGAATTATGTTGACTTTCTAAAAATTTGGTTGTAATTTTCGATGTAATTTTGATTATTATATTCGATTGTTCTTTCTTATTTATTAATTTTACTAGTGTGCATACCTGTGCACTGCAAGGATAAATTTTGTCTAAATTAAATAAAAAATGAAATACTTGTTATTTCACATTTAAGTATGGTTTAAGATTTTGAATATACTATAAACACGAAAAAAATGTGTATATCTTCCTAATATTGGTCAATCTAGTTTGGGTCTCAAATGTTGCAGCATTTCATGGTTAGGTTAGGTTCTTCATGTTCTCTACGTATAAATTCATTCGTTTGTGGATTGTATGGTGGTTTTGGTTAGATAGATCATCATTGGAACAAACATGATCAATCATAATATTGATAGCCCGATTTAGTGTCTTGAGAAATGAAATTAAAACTTGTTTTTATATGTTATTCTTCACCCGTTGTTGGTGTGTATAGAGGACATATGTTTTTAGGGTTTCTCGGATGTTGTGCATTCATCATTTGATGCATTTTGTGTATAGTTTATGTGATGCATTTTTTCTAGAGTGTGAATTTGATTGTGGTGGTTTTAGTTTAAGTGTGTCATATGACGTCTTTTTTCTGTTGTTTACCACAAGTATTTATGGAGGTCAATCCTAATTTTTATAGCAAATTCAAGAACGAATTAGGTCAAAAATGGAATCTGGGTGATGCGGATAGTAACACACATCATGTCAGTTTCAACAATTCTTTTGTGAAACCCTTGCTGACTGTCGGGTGGGATGAACTACAGACATTTTACAACTTAATTGAAGACCACGTTGTCATGTTAAGTTACAAAGGCCCTAACAATTTCCTGATTTCTGTTTTCAAACAACCTGCAGAACCATTCAATTTTCCACTGTTCCACAATTTAAGTGCAAAACCTGAGCGAAAAAGGTATCAGGTTTCCCTTACACCTGGAACAACATCCACCTACCAGCTGGTAAAAATCTAATCCCGTTGCAATTGTATTATCTCTGCTTCACCATATTTATTGATTTCTAGGGCCTGACTTGTAATGATAATTTGATTTTATATTATGCAGACGCTGGACAAAGAATTTGCTGATTATATGAGGGGTTGTATTCACAAGAATATTCTTTTAGCAGGATCGAAGAGTTACAATACTGATTGTGAACTGCTAGCAGAAGATGATGTTCAATGCGTAAAGTTTGGTTCGGGATGACACCAATTTTGTGAATTTAATGGATTCAAAGTCGATGATGTTTTGGACTTCGACTGCAAACATGTATTTCATCATTGTTTATGTCTTGGATTTTCTCTCACTCTTTAACTGACTAACCAATCCATCTATTTTCCCTTTACCTATTCTCTCAATAAATACGAATAATTAAATTAATAATATCAAACAAATAAATACTATTAATAATATTAATATTAATATCATCTAATAATAATACTAATAAACTAATATTAAAAATCAAGGTGTCACAACTCTCCCCCACTTAGAGAATTTTCGCCCTAAAAAATTACCTAAAGGAAATAGTTCGGATGAAATTGCTTCGTTCGGCTCTCTAACTCTTAAGTTACGCTCACCTCCCCATGTCTCCCCCACTTTGCTAATTCCCACCAGTAACCAATTAGAACGAGTATCGACAGTATTTATATACTTGTCGCATACAAGATGATTAAAATAGTTATAACTTGGTTTGACTGTACCGACCTGCTCTGATACATAATCCCCAATTATTAATTTTTTAAAATAAAAATACAATAATTAATTAAACATGCAAGGGTGTCACACATCTTCATCAGTTCCAAAATACTTCATTTAAATAAAAAAATGTCGCAGTGGAATAATTTTCAAACCATCAAAGTAATTTTCACATCATTGTATCGACATCAAAACTGAATTCAAAGTCGAATTCTGAAAACAAAATCTAAAATAAAAAGAATCCCCAATCCCTAGTGTTACTAATCAGAGCTTCGACTCAATAAAGACTGCCAAAAGCGATAAACAAAAAGGAGAAGGCTCCAACGTCATCCTCCGAGACTCACTGCCACTAAGATCTTCTTCCTGCAAATCTACACAAGGGCGTAGGTGCCCAACCCGCAAGTAGAGGGTGAGAATATATTCGACATAAGAATCATATAATCATAATGACTAGAAACAAGGCATAAAACACATAAGCATCATCAATCATATATAAATTATTCACATCATTTAATAATCATCTTTCATCGTTTAATAAACACAAGCATATCATCATCTTTAAATAAACTCATCTTCAAATATATATATTTATATATAGATACTACATTGTCAAATATACTACATGTTCAAACATGCTTGGCAATGAATGCAATGTCCCTAACTCGACTCTATATGCATGTGGTGCCGGTTTTGGATATCAGAGGTATGATACTCATTTATCCTCCATCTTTAAATTGGACTGACCATGAATGCATGATCACCAAGTAATGACTTAACAAATGCACATCTTTAAATGACTCGACAAATACACATTTTTAAATAGCATCATCGTTAAATATTACATCTTTATATAACACATCTTTAAATCACACATCTTCAAATAACACATCTTTAAATCACATGTCTTCAAATATCACATCTTTATATAGCACATCGTCAAATAATAAATCAATTACATCATTAAATAGAACATCAATACACATCATCAAATAATTCATTATTCTGAATAATTGCACTAGATCAAACATGAGCACAACCTAAAATTTATTCATGAAGTGGAACCAAATATTTCAATTACATATATACCCAATTAGGAAAAAGGAATGCCGATTTTAATTAGTCTTTATTAGAAACAATTTTATACAATTAGTTTCCAATCACCAAAAGACCAAAAATTAACTATAGTATGCTTAATGTAATAAGGTAAGCAGTAGTGTAATTCTATGTTACTTCGTGTACAAGCCTAAAATTTCATACTCAAACATTCTTGAAGTTTCAACTTAATTTCATAATTCTTTTGAATAATTTTATGATTAAAGTAGCATTCAAACTTAATTTCATTATAAAATTACCAAAATACCCTTAATTTCTCTATCTCTAATAAAATCCAATTAACACAACAATTTAAACACATCAAACAATTAAATAAATAATAAAATAATTAAATAAATAATATCCTAAAAATTGGGTCGTTACATACCTCATTGATTTATAAATAAAAAATCAAAAAACTTTTCATATTTTGCAATAAATGTGTTCATACTTTGTAATAAAAATAAATGTTCATTCTCTTGACAAATAACAATATTGTTTTCTACATTTGACAAAATCCCCCCAATGTGATATATGGTGTGTTTGAAAAATAATATGAGTCTATAAATACTCTTATAGGGACTAAGCTTCTTTGAAATAGTCTATAAAAACGTTTTTCCACACATTTTTGCTACCATTTAATTTACAAAGGCCAAATTATTCACTAATGATGCTTCAAATCCTCAAGTCAAACTGGCGAAGTACCTCCTCCTCCTCCTCCTCCTCCTCCTTCTTCTTCTTCTTCTATTACTATTACTATTAGTATTACTATTATTATGTTTCCACGTAAGTTTTTCTTCCCTAAAATTTCAATATATGGTTTTAAGTTTTAAATTTATGTCAAAATTTTATACCAATGAATTTTCCTGATAAAGTTTCTAACAATGCAGTTGCTCGAATGTGTTCATTCTTTGGGCTTTGTTCTAGTCCACCTAAGGTGTTTGTTCTCTTTTACGATGTTTCATAATAGTTTACTTTGGGGTGGTTTGGGGTAGGTTTGTGAACCTTGTTGGTTTTAATTAGGTAATATATCTTTAAACGTATTAATTTTTTGAACTTCATATTTAATTTTTCACCACTGAAAATTGTACTTTCACTACTTTTACATAAGGACTATTAGTTCATGGAAGACTTGAGATATATGTACACAATATGACTACATGAGTTTCCATCTAATGCAGATATCGTTCAATGGATTAATGGTTCAACAAATGCACAAGAAGGTGGTCTTTTTAACATTCTAGCCAAAACTTATATTTTTCTTCTACCACAACATATAGAACGGCATTAGGAACTGACACCGCACTAATCACATCAGTATAGGACAAGCAAGAAACAAGGGTTGTTACATACTCTTAAGTATCAAACAAACCAACAAATAATTCATGAGCATGCTTCAATGTGAAGAGAACAAAACAACCAAAATAACTAAACTCTAATTACGACAAGAGAATATAAAATAAACATGGTTTGAATGATTTAGGTGTATAAACAAATCATTATTATTTTCCTTTTTTTCACGGTTAGGTTTTTAATTCCAACGACTAGTTCCATTGCACGAAGTTTCATAGATTGTGATATATCAAAATCATAAGATGTGATTTTATCATATTCTTAAGCTCTAAAACAAGTGATGATTTCATATTAGATCATGACTTGTATTAGAAATTTAGAATAAGGTGATATCAAATCTTTATAATTTTTATATATCATTTTCTATGATGCTTCTTTCAATGGAAGCAGTGATTGGAATTAAAAATCAAATTGCATGAAAGATAGACAAAAAATTAATGATTTGGTTGATATACTTATATAAGTCAAATTATATTTATTTTTATATACTCTTGTCCTAAATAGAGCTCGGTTGTTTTTCGTTGTTTTGTTCTCTTGCATGCGATGGATGCTCACAAGGTATTTACTTTAGAATATGGAACGACCCTTGTTTCTTGCTCGTCCTATTCCCATATAGTTGGTGGTGTGTCAGAAGAGAGGGTTGAATTGTGTTGACTTTTTCAAATATTTGGTTGTAATTTTTTATGTAATTTTAATTATTATATTCGATTGTTCTTTCTTACTAGTTTTATGTGCATCACGCTTAAGCTAGTTCCATCATTCCTTAATACATGTCATTTAATAGATTTTTATTGTTTCCTATTACCTGTTCTGTTCTAGGAGAAGTGCGTTTCTTTTTTTAATTGAGGATGATAACATTATACATAACAACGACACAAATAACCATTTTACAACACTATTATTTTATAATAATTAACTGCATGATTTGAAATCTAAGATGAATCTATGAAAAGTTATTCTACTCAAATCAGTTTAGATTTGATATGAAGAAATTAGTTATACTAGTTATTAGACTGATTAATAGTCTTATTTGCTATACAAGTCTTATTGTAACCCTTGATGTAATCAACATTTTCATGATCAATACAATATGCAAAATAGTTTTATATACTTCTATCTTATTTATGATATATATGTATATTGAAAATAATAAGTTAAATTTAAATTGATTGATCGAACAATACAATATCATAACTGAAAGGATAAAGTTTAAGTCTACCAAGGGTTCGATTATTTTTCTGAGTAGCGTCTATTAAAATGACAAATCTTAAGGAACGAAGGAACTAAGTTGATAGCAGTGCACAAAAAATTAATTAGAGTAGAATTTAAAAAATTATTAAAATTATATTGAAAATGAAAATTACATCATTCTTTTTTTGAATTTATTTTTGTTTATTGCGAATGTTGTCTAATTTTTTTAAGTAGTCAAAGTTTTAAATGATATGACTGCTATGTTCAATATTGAAGTATTTGTTCATATTTTGTAACAACAAAAATGTTCATACTCTTGACTAATAACAATATTGTTTTTGACATTTGACAAATCCCTAATGTGATATATGGTGTGTTTGAAACATAGTATGAGTATATGAATACTCTTATATGGATTAAACTTGTTTGAAATAGTTTTGCTCATGTTCTATGTTCCATCTATCATTTTTCCATATCCTACATGAAATGGACAGTTTTTATATTTTTTTTTTTATCAAAAAGGGTTTTTCACACATTTATTCTGCCATTTAATTTCGAAAAGCGACCTTAACCAATGATTTTCATATCTCCAAATCAAATTGATGAAGTCCCTTAACATCATCATCATCATCATTATTATTATTGCATGAAAGTTTTTCTTCTCTCAAATTTCATATATAGTTTTAAGTTTTCGATTTACAACAAAATTTAACAACACTAGATTTTCATTATAAATTTTTTAACGAAGCAGTTGTTTGAATTTGTTAATTCCTAAGGTTTTGTTCCAGTCCTCCCAAGGTTTTTGTTCTGAATTGCAATGTATAATGATAGTTTACTATTAGGTTGTTTGGGGTAAGCTTGTCGACCTAGTTCTGATGCCCCCACTCCATCTTTTGTACCTCATTGACCATGGTGATGGTCGGTTATTACAAAACAACTTCGTACATACTATTGTTAGTGTTTGTGGGCATTCCATATTGAAAACAAAATGACTACAAACTGGAACTTAAAAGGAAAAAAGAGAGAAATTAAGTAACACAAAAGGAATCATGGACTTGTTCCTTTTTATTATTCCCAAAATTACTACATATGAATGACAGTGGATTTTGTAGCCACTTAAAAAGCAAATTAAAGTACGAAATGACAACCATCGTATAAATTACTTTAATTATGTCAATTTCAGTTTCAACTTCTCTCTTATCTTAAGTTTTTTTTTTTGGGTCATCAATTTTAGTTTTAGATCAAAAGTCTAAATATAAATAGACATGAATATAGACTTTTTAAAGTTACAATGAAGACCTTCTCATATTGCACCCTGTCTGCGCCACATATGTCTCCGCCTTATATATCTTTCATCCATTTATTTTATTTTATTTGATAGTTCACTCCCCCATCACAATTATGTATGTGGAGTGTGTTTATTAATGTCTACTTGATTTTTCACATTTGAAATAACCACTTTATTAGATGTAACAAACTATTAACCTGTAAATATTGTACTTCCGTATCTTTCAAGGATAGTATTGGAACAAAACCAAGCCATACCAAAATTTATGAGCACTATTTAAAGGGTTAATAGGTCTTTACTCCCTTATAATATAGGTCATTTCCGGTTTTCCCTCCTGTAAAATATTTTTTTTTATTTACCCCCTTAAAATATTTTTGTTTTGATTTACCCCCTAATAGGCCAAACAAAAACTAATTTTATTTTTTTTTTTAAGAATTTTTCGTTTTTGTTTGGCCTATTAGGGGGGTAAATCAAAACAAAAATATTTTACAGGGGATAAATCAAAAAAAATATTTTACAGGGGGGAAAACCGAAAATGACCTATATTACAGGGGGTAAAGACCTATTAACCCTTAAACAATTGTATTTACTCACTGTGTTCTTTAGCTACCCCTTTTCGGTTCTACTACTCAACTGCTCTCACTTTTGTTGACTTTGGTGTATGTATCTATATCTATAACATATATAAAGGCAATACTTATTTTTTGTATAGCTTATTTTACTTTCCAATAATGCCCTCAAAAGGCATTGGTTTACCTCTCTAAATACATGAGAAACAAAAAAGAAAAAAAAAGATCATAGACTTTAGCAAGTGTTTACAATTGTGCCATATGTTCCTTAGATTACAAGGCACTTGTATATTGGCTTTCAAGGCATGCACCACCATGGCAGAGTAAAGTTCTAGCCAAAGATGATTCCAACTATTTTGATGAGAAGTCTCAATTGCTCTCATAGCTCCAATTAACTCAGCTTGAAATGCATTACCATCTCCTATGTTTTCAGCAATACATAAGAGCATGTCAGCACTAGCATTTCTAAAGATTCCTCCACAAGAAGATGAAGTATCAATAGAGCATCCATCATAGTTGCACTTGATCCAGGGGTCGACTGGGGGGTGCCAGATAACTTCTAATATTCTAGGAGCTCTAGGAGGATGAAGAGTAATACCAAACTTCTTGAGGAGAGTGAAATCTGCCATGGACAAAGAGACAGTTTTTTAAATGGTACATGCCAAAGAGGTAATAGCTATAATATAAGTTATGGAACTTTTCCAAAGGATTCTCTTGTTGTTTAATCTAATTTGGTTTCTTGCAAACCAAATAGCATTCATGATGTTAATAATTGCAGAGTTAACCACCAGCTTGTTTTGTTGATTAGAGTATATATCACTAGTTTTCCATATTTCTTCAATAAATTGAAAGTGAAGGGGGAAGTTCAGCATACTAGACATCCAACACCAAATGTTGCAAGAATAAGCACATTCAAAGAAGAGGTGAAAGGATGTTTCTTCACTTTTCAGATTAGTCGCCTCATTCGAACAAATAAGAGATTTAACTCCTAAACCTCCATCATCATAATCAAGGCCGACTTTTCTCAAAGCAAATGTGACCATCTTTCATTTAGAAATATCCCTAGTTTAGATGAAATTCTTGATCCATTTTTAGACTGGTCAAGAGTATAATGACATAGTATGAAGGAGCATACTTTGAATTACAGACTTAACCAGTTGAACCCTACCCGTTATGGATAAGAGGGAAGCCTTCCATGATTCAAGCTTAGTCTTGACTTTATTTGCAATATAGAAATAGTTTTGTGCATTTTACTAACAGGGTATACCAAATACAGGTTGCAAAATTTCATTCTCACTAATTCCATTACATATAAGTAATAGTCATAAAATAGACAAGATATAATTAATATATGCATTAACAAACAAAACACTATTTACTTAGAATTACATGCATGATTCAAAGATTAGCTACCCTAACTAAAATCTCCAATTTCTCAAATTAACCTTTCATCCAATGCACGAGGGATGAGATAAAGGTAACTCACCTTTGCCTAATCAAATTAAAACTACTTATTAAAAGTTACTATTTGGTAGTCTAAATTTTTTTATATTACATTCTAATCTCCTTAAAAGAATTTCCTCCGAAATTCTACAATCTAAATAAAAATTTCGAGTCTCATTGTGCTACTTCGATGATTTTCGGATTCTAATTCAAAACATAATAATACATTTTTACCCACTTGAGTTGGCCTAGTTGTATTGGCTTGGGATCTGAGAGTGTGCACCTCCTCAAGGTCTCAGATTCGATTCTCTCTGATGTCAATTTGGATGGACTAATTTAGCTTCTTTATAAAAAAAATATACCTTTAGTATCTACTCTTTTAAGACTCTTAAAAATCACTTCGCAATCAGCCCTTGTTTTTAAATCAGTCGTCTAAGGAAATGATGTGATACACTTTGATGCCCAAAATAAATAGTTGTATGGTTCTGATAGTAAAAATATTTGAGAAGATACGAGTTCGTAAAAAATAAATACATCCTAATTAAATAGAAAATAACACCGTAAATCTAAATCAACTAATTCGTCAGACCTACAACTTTACCCGATTTCACTTGCAACACTTTTTTTTTTTTTGAGAAAGACTTACAACACTAAAACTCAACTATGTTGCATAATTTCAATAACAAGGTAAGTAAAATGTTATTGAGTTGACTTAATTTTTTGTAATACTTCTAGAAGGTTTTCTACCTATGTAGTTCTTCCACTACGACACTGATTGTTAAGGTTCTTAGTTGGCACTAAGTATATATCTTAATGGACAATAGTCTGAAACCCCTCTAATCAACGCATGTTGAATATTGTTCATCCACTCACACTAATCTCATATAATTAAAGGCCGATAAACCTATTTGATATTAAAAAAAAAACTCAAAAACTAATCTCATATAATTAAAAAAAGTTAAAAGACTATGTGATATAGTTTGCTTAAATAAAAAGAAAGGGTTGTGAGAGTACTATCTACTCATGGATTCACCCATCCCGACATGAATCAAACTAATATTCTAAAGGCAAATAGTAACTAATACTTTTGAAACACCTCCAATATGATACTAAGATCACTCTTTAATACTGAAACTACTATAATATGGTACTGTGACACAATGACGGAGCCAGGAATTTTATCGAGTCTAGGCAAAATTTTGAACGCAAATTCACATGTGACATAATATATAAATAGTCATAAATCGAAATAAAAGAAGCTCGTCATTTTGTCGATAAAAGTACAATTTGAAATAAGAGAGATGAAACATAACCTGTCAATAGTGTGCTAAATAAAATAAGGAGCTAAATGCCCTTTTTGAGACCTCATTGCGGTGAATGTTCGAATAATATCAACATTATCAAGTGACTTGAATATCTACTGTTCGGCGTAACATATCATCAAGTCATTGAACCACACATCGTTGATCTTATTGGTAACAATTATTTCTCACAGGCTTATAAGATTATTTTACTAGCTTATTGACAAGGCTTGATAACTGGTGGACTTCCAACTTTTGTTGATGTTGGTAATAACTTTGGTGCACCGACTATTGTTAAAGATCCACAAATTAGAAGTTAATATCTGATTTATTATGCCTTGTTGTAGAAGTGATTGTAAGCTTTATATACATGTTCCTTCCACAAACCGAAAGTAGTCATGTCCCCCTTGCACTTCCAAGGAGAGTTCACTAAAAATGTAATATCTAATTACAACTGCTCATTGTTAAAGCTAGCAAGAGACTTCAAACTACTCAAGCACAACTGCCAGAGATTTCCTATGCTCAAGAACTTAATCAAGAGATTTCCTATGCTCAAGAACTAAATCAAGAGACTTCCTATGCTCAAGCACAACTGCAAGAGACTTCTATTCAAATAGAATTACAAAGAAATATGTTTGAGGTTGAACACTTGATATACAATCAGTGGTGTTCAGAATACAAATCAGATACAGACTTTTTAAGACTCTAAAATTTCTAAAATATGAAAGTTGTTAAGAAATTCTAAGTGAACTTTGATGTAGAACAATTTCAGCAAAGTTTTGGCACTTGTAAATTGTTGTTCGAGTCTTGCAATTCTTCTGGTCTTCACTCCTTTATATAGAGGTGTGAAAGAGACGTTGTAGATTGCCAGACATCAAAAAAGAGTCGTTTGAAGCTTGATTAAATCACCAATGATCTGTTGCCTGATTTGGTTGTTGTCCTATGAAGGAGCAATTTCAAATCCATTCCAAGTATGAAGGAACACCGGTGCAGGCACAACTGTTGTTCTTGTACTAGCAGACACTGTAACACCCCGTTATCCCAAACTTAATAATAATAATAAAATAAAAATAATCATAGTTAAACACGAACGGGCATGTCACACTACTTTTCAAAATTTCTTAAATAGGATAAAATACTATTTAATTAAAACAACTTGATAAAATATCAAAACATAACAGCGGAATAGTTTTCAGATCATTAAC
>Ga0228710_1011360_pt1 | contig 11525 bp, 11 predicted proteins | sample MedpolnodulmetaG_FD_177995 | JGI IMG/M metagenome (GOLD analysis project Ga0228710, IMG submission 177995) | Root nodule microbial communities from Medicago polymorpha collected in Santa Monica, California, United States - pink nodules | ecosystem: Host-associated > Plants > Roots > Nodule... | reverse complement strand
GGGTCTTGTGAAAGAATCATGAAATAGAAGTTTGTTCGTTGAAAATTTTAATTATAATGTATTAATAATAATATTAATATACAAATTGAGATGATGTAATTACATCATCTCAATTTACATCATCTCAATTTGTATATTAATATTATTATTAATACATTATAATTAAAATTTTCAACGAACAAACTTCTATTTCATGATTCTTTCACAAGACCCACAACAAAAAAATACAAATTGAGTTTCAATTGACAATGTTTACTTTTGTTTGACTTTTACCCATGACACTTGTTTTAGCCTATTCAAATTATATATTGTTGACACTGATATGTGTTGATTCAAATAAAAGACAGCTTTTAAAATATAAACAGCTTAGAATTCAATTTTTTTTTTTGGGTCAAGCTTAGAATTCAATTCTACGTGCATAAAAAAATCAAGTTCCTCCATTTTGAGGTATTCCTAGAGTTATTATTTGATGACACGAGTTGCCTGAAAAATTGATGATAACTAGACAAATATTTCATCTCTATAAGCAATCGTTAAACTTGTACTAATCCTTTTTTTTTTTTTTGACAAATAAAACTTTTACTAATCCTAGGAGCAATTATTGAACAAATAAAAAATTGATGACAAGACTCAACTTATAAAAAGATAAACCAATTAAAACTAAATTTGAATATTTAACGGTTCAATGTTACTAGTGCAGGATCTGATCTATATATAGTTGATTAGAAAGATGAACAACGAATTTGTATAAATCAAGATGTTTTTCTTTTCAAGAATGTTTCTGTTTGGACATTTTAGAACAAAGTCTAATGTTCCACATCCACGTGAAAGTGAAAGTTATTACTCGTGATGTGCTTGTGGTCTGTGGTCACTAATCACTTATTTGTCTTTTGAAAGAATCATAGTCGAGCATTAACATTTCCCACTAACTTCTCCTTATCAAATTTTCTTTTGGGATATTATGCTGTCTTCCAATAACATGAGTGATTTCTCCAAATATTTATTTTAAGGACAAAATGGAAGCGAAGCAAAATTAATACATGTTTTTTCTTGACAGTACCTCTTACTTTGATTATTCATTTATTCATAAATATTTTTAAATGCTACATTTTTAATGCACAATAATTTAAAATTTGAATTTCCAACCACATATTATAAAAGCCCAAATCCCTTTCATTCAACCTAACACATATTACATATTTGGATTTCAGAGTGGAATATGACTACTTATACTTTGGAATACAGTAAGTATTTTATTAATAGACAATAGACATTAAAATAACATCGATGAGCTAATAAAAGAAAGGGAAATGTTAACGAGTGTCCCCAGAGCATTCTTTAAGGGTTATAAGTAGTAAGTATTTATAAAAATGCGTATAATCAATGTATTGGAAATCGAAATATTCTATTTTTTTTAAGAATAATTGCTTATTTTGATATGCTTAAAGAGTACTCCAGGAACACTCGTTAACAGAGCCCTAAAAGAAAATGAATATTTAGGCTACCCATTTTGCATACATGCTGCCATATTGGACTGTCAACACTAATATAAGTGAAACATATTGCAATGTGTGTTTTGCCTCCATAGCATAAAATAAGTTATCAATTTGGCTTCTTGAATGTTGTTAATCAAATGATAGATGTTAGGTACAATAATTGCACCAAAAGATCATCTAGTGCAGCATGATTTAAATCCCCACAGATGGCTATACTTCCATGGGGGTGAAGAATAGTGGGCAAGATCCTATAAGATCAAATTCCATTGATTCTTTGTCATAACTTTTTGAGTATTACTTGGCTTTTCTCGCACGCCCTATTTTTTTCTAAAATACCCTGAGTCCGGATTATATAATCCGAAACCATTTCGGAATATTAATTCCAGATTTATTCGTGGATTTTGGCACTTCATCACCCTAATGGATGATGATGCCAGTTATGAATAGATGGATCCGGATTATATAATCCGAAAAATGTAAATCACCCCGTTAAAAGTCAACAAAAGGGGGTGGTGTATGATGTTTCCGGATTATATAATCCGGAAAGTGATAAACCTGTCCGAATTATATAATTCGGACTGCACTAGTACAGAGGCAGAAACCATCTGTTTTGGCTGAGCCTTTGTTTTGGTGCATTAGCTTGCTTCTAAACAGACATATCATGCTGGTTACCATATGTTCTAACAGTAAATTCAACTTATAACGTAACAATTATCAACACAACATAATTTTCAAACATAACATTAGTCAAATATAATAAAAAAATTATCCAAGATTACATAACATTAAAAATTATCCAAATGTTACATCACTAAAAATTATCCAAGATGTTCAAACATAACATAATAAAAATCAACTCCTAATAACTACACCAGTACCACCGCCACCCCTGCCACCACCTCTGCCACCCTCAATAGCTCCCTGACGACAGTAAACTTTCCCATCATGCACCTCTTTCAACGCATCCTCCAAATGCTGCCATTCCTCAGTCCCTATCGGCACCATACCGCTTTTCATCACAGCATAGATGTGGTCTCTTATGCGGCTCATCCTTCCGCTAAGCTGTAAGTAAGCAAGGTCTCCATCCTCCTGAGCAGCTCGCGCATCAAGGACCTCATGCTCCGGTGGCTTCGACACCAGTACCGGCATGTCAAGAAGAACCATGCGTGGATGAGAATGACGATAAAACCAATCGATGTATCCATCTACTGCCTCCACATCATGAACTGCACGCTCTCCCAACTGCTGAGGTGTTAGCGCATAATCAAGTGCACGCCGAAAGCGGTTTGTGATCTCCACCAAATTAACTTCAGGAGGTGCACTCTCAACGGGATGTCTCGGTATGGTTTGAACCCTCCCAAACTGACAAAGCACCCTCTCCGCAGATATCTCACCATGCGGTCTCTGTATCTCAGCCATCCAGAGTAAAGGCTGACCCGCTCAAACGGACGTACCTGACGGTGGTCTCCATATGGGGCCATGACAACCCTCGTCAAATCTAGCGCATCCAGATGGTTTCTGTAGTTGTCTGATGTGCCTAAACCAGACAGTGGTAAAAAAAGCATCGCACGTGAATAATGATTCTCTCTATATCCTGCCTAGACATCCTTGCTTCCCATACCTTGGAAGTGCTGAAACACCCAAGCCTGCACCAAAGACAACCACATATAAATATACAAACCATATACACTTACATTTTAAAAAATAAAACATAGTTTTTAATTTATACCTGCAACAAAGTCAAGTATCCTGTCACCTGACTGCAGTTCCAATGTGCAGCATTCTTTAGCTCCTTATACAAGTGAGCTAGTGCCACAGCTCCCCATGAATAACCAACAACAAGATCAAGGTCTCTGAAGTACCTTAGGTACACAACATCCACATCCCACTAGCTCTTGTCAGTGAAGATCGTGATCCCCACCAAGTATAGCAAATATATGCGGACAGTCTGGTCCCGCAGCCACTGCACCTCCTGAGTCACACCATACTCAGTTTTCAAATTCCTCTACTCCTTCAAACGCTCCTTGAAGATCCTCTCCAAGTAGCCAAATCGGCAATGTGCACCTTTGGTCTTTTCGACCTCAATAAGAGCATCACCCGTACTAGACCCCAAGTATGTCTTCATCAATTCCACCGCCTCGTCCCGTGATATGGACCCGTGGGACAAGAGCATTCCGTCAATGGGGAGATGCAGCACACATGCCACATCATCAAGTGTGACTGTCATCTCCCCAAACGGAAGGTGGAAGCTGGAAGTCTCCTCGTGCCACCTCTCCACAAAGGCACAAATCAGACCATGGTCAATCAGGCTGTAGCTGGTATCCTGAATCCAACCAAGGTCGGTGCCATGCAATCTGTGCAGCCATGATAGGGGTGGTTTCTTTATCATGCATCACTTCTATCTTCTTTCTGTTGCTGATGCATTTTAATTTTCCACGCCACTGCAAATAATTTAAATTAATAAAGTGAGTTTAAAGTGAGTTTAAACTCATGGCTTCACAAACAGATTTAACAGTACATAAACAGGCAGATTTTACAATACATAAACAAGCAGTTTCAGATTTAAAGTGAGTTTAACATTAATAAATACCTCGCCATCAGCCACCTTCCTGGCCACATGCACATAGTACTTCTACAACAGGCCAGTCTCGTGTGGGCCACAAGGATAGTCATCTAGTGGCTCAGGGTCCACCACTTTCTCCTTCTTCTTTCGCCTTCGTCATGGCTCGGCATCTTCCATTTCCTCGTCCATAGCCTGCAGCTCCTCCTCAAGCTCCTGCTCCTCCATATGCTGCAATTCCACATCAGGCTGCTCTTGCTGCAAGTCCATATACTCTTGCTGCTCCGGATGATGCTCGACATCAACACGGCATCCTCTAGCACCCCGACGCCTCAGAGGAACACCACCTTCCTCCTCCAGCCGTTGGAGACGCTCTCTCCTACGGGAAGCATGCACTGCCTCCCTTACGCGCTGAGTATTAGAGGTTGAACCTTCTGTAACATGCACACAAGACAATCAGCACAGAACAGTGCAGAACAGATGGTCAAAACAAATACTGTGTGTTTTCCGAATTAATTTTCCGGATTGCAACAACCCAGTCCGGAAAACGAATTCTGGATTGCTTCAGTACACGGGAAAAAAAAACGGAACAAATTACTTGCATGCATACAGAAATCGAACTAACCTTCCATGTGATGTTTGTCAAGGATTGAAATGCGGTCCGTTTGAGCAAGATTTCACCGATTTTGGTTAGTTTTTTGCAGTTCGGATTTTGGGGGGTGAACGCCCTTTTATACTTCAAATGAGTCCGGAATATGTAATCCGGACCAAAAGTTAATTGTCCGGAATAGGTTTTCCGAAGGGCAATTTAGTAATTTTTGCAGGGCACGTGAAAAGGGCATAGGGTGGGAAAAGTAAATCTCTAACTTTTTTTGAAGAAAGATCCTTTGTCATAACTAAATGCAAACTTCAACTGTTAATGCAAACTTCAACCGTTAATGTGGAGAGTAAGGCCTTATTTGAACAAACAACTTGATAAGCGATTATAGCATAATTGCTTATGTATAAGCTATTTTTATAACAAAAGATATAATAAAGGCAGACTGTTTTTATATAAGCTATTCTGGAGAGTTTGCGGAAATAAGCTGAAAACAACTTATAGACACGTTATGAGTTGTTCCCATAAGCTCATGTAGGTAGATGAGCTCAAATCAGTCAACTCAAACAAGCTTTATATCTTTCGTCGACATTCAAGGAACTTCAGCCACCAAGGAAACAATAAAATTTGCTTGTGTGATGCCTATCCATGAGAAGAATTATATATGAAAACATATAATGTACATAAATACCTTGGTAGTTCATAATTATTTGTGGAGATTGTCCATGTGAGAATCAAAGATGGTGGATATATAACAGTGATTTTAGCAAAGTATTAGTATAGGATAGCTATGGATTGTTCAGTTACAATTTAACTACGAAATTTTGTGAGGCTCTTTTTTGCTGACAGAAATTTTGCCATGTAATGTACTGCTGATAATTAGTTATGCATTATAATTTATAGTTAATTTTTTGATCCACCATGAATCATATGAAAAGTGATTCATGCTGGAATCCATCAATAATAATCTACATTAACTCATGAGCTTCTTTCATTTTTTTTTCTTTTCAAAACTCGGTATCCAGCTCAAGAGCTTCTTTCATTCTTTATTGAGACAAATTCTAATGATGTGTTTTAAGTCTCTACAAGAGAAAATTCACAGTAGAAATAGGTAATAATAGATGACTTCTGCTCAAAAAAAGGTAATAATAGATGACTTCGGGGGTGTTTGTTTCCTGGATTACAAATTTATTACCAGGAATGTGACATTGGAAATCCTTGATTCCCATGTTTGTTTCGAGTTTCATAAATTATGCCTAGGTACTTTTTATTCCTAGCACAAATTAAACACACTTTCTTTTCATTTTAATGTATCAGTCTGACAAATTTGAGGTCGTATTTGGAGGATAAAATAAGCAAGTTTTGCTCAATTGCTATAAAAGCTTGCATTAAAGCTGAGAAATGGAGTTACATGAATGCATAAGTCTTTGCAGACCTAAGAAATTTTTCCAGTATAATATTTAACACTGAAACTTGCATGAAACGACGTATCATGAACAAGGGCATTATAATGTTCGGCATAGAAAATTGAGGGAGATTTCATCGGTCTAAATTTCACACTATTTCTAAAATATTTGAATCTGGTCTCAATTTTAGGATCTACAAATGCAAAATTCTCACTAACATGCACAAGAAACCTGTGTTGACGGCCTTATCAGAGGCAGCAGCAACGTCCAGAAACCTGCGTTACCGAGGGCCAAGTTTCGGGCATCCTTGAGCAACAGGCAGGTCCATGTTTTCTACGGTTCTGAAAGTTCTAGGTACCATCTTATCAACATATAGAATTCCATCCAAGTGATCACATTCATGTTGTAAAATCCGGGCCTGCCAACCAGAAGCAGTTATTTTGATTGGTTCACCATTGCGATCCAAACCTGTAACTTCAACGTCAAGGTAACGTTCCACCACAGCTCTAAATCCATCAACACTGCAAAATGTTATATAACAATTGAACATGTTAATGGTGCCCTGGATTGAAGGACCATGTACACGTTTTTTCACACGAAATTTAAGTAAATCACAAAAACCATCTAAGCATAAGCAGATTAATTTCTGGAAATTATCAAAACTACTGTGAATTTATTAAAGTACAGGGATGCCAACCAAGAGCTATCAGTGAGTTGAGATAACTTCTATGTGAAAGAGAGTAACGGTACTCTTTAGCCATTAAGCAATAAATAATAATCACTTATCAATCAGCTTTGAAACAATTGTTTAAATGGAGGCATTGTACGAAATGTCAAATTGGTTGCTTCGATGACTCTGTCTTCGCATTAGTCTTATTCCGTATTTCAAATTAATCGAAAAAAAGTGGGATACGATATTGGTTTCGTACTGAATTTTAGAGTTTAGCCATTAGTCGTGAAATGGTCAATAGCCTATTGGGAGTCGGGAGGTAAATGTCACTGTTGTCAATCCTGTATGGCGGAACAATAACAATTTGTTAAAATTCTGCTGCACTTTTATAATGCTGCTAGATCCGCTATTAGACAACACAAGTAAATATACAAATCAATACATGCACAAATTTCTTAGATTAAAAGAGGGACACAATTGTTTAAACTTCACATCTCAGCTGCTTGCATGCTCGAACAAGTAAATGAATAGTTAGGCAAATCAAGTATGGTAAGAAACAAAGATGGAAAACCGAAAAGGACAAATCATGATATACCTCAAACACCCTTCAAAAAACAGGGCAGTCCTTTTGCTCGTACTCTTCAGCTTGGGATTCAGGATCACCTGCAACAAGAGAACCAATGAATTATATGTATTAAAGTACCGAACCTTTACGACAAAAACTAAATATTTACTGTCAATATTCTCCTTTTCTCAGCATAAGAACATACCAAAAGATCAAAAGGATGTCTATCTTGAGCTTTGAGCACTTCCTTTGGGGCATAACTAATAAATTCTTTGGTATCTTCCAAAACAATTATCTGCATAGCGCATACATGAAAATTCCAAGTTCAAATTACTTTCAATTTATAGGAATAAAAAAAATTTCAAGCTGGAGTGGAAGTGAGTTCCACAAATTCACTTTCATTTTCCAACATTATTGTTGTCATAAGCAAGCAATCATGAAGCACTTTCATTTTAACTTCTCGCTTCTCAGCGTTAACAAATTAAGTACAACTTTAATCTATTTGAACTTCAATCCAAATGGAGCTCATTCACCCCTTGTGCTTCTTTTCCTTCTTACTCCTTTATTTGAAGTGTGGTAACACTTTTAAATAACTTATATGCATAATCAATTAACTTAGCTCCTTCAAAATATTGAGTAAATCACCAATTTAGTCAATTTAGTCCTAAAATTATAGAGCATTCTCAAGTGTCAACTTAATACCTGAAATTAACTAAATTTCAAAATGATCTCTGAATTTCAATAATCTCAATCACATTAGTTCTTACAAGATGATTTCAGAGACGAGATAATTTAAGGGACGACTAAATTGACCTATCCAAAAAGACTAGTACAACAACAACCAAGCCTTATCCCATTAACCGGGGTTGGCTACATGAATCAAATGACGCCGTATTGTTCCATCAAAAACCATATTTTCATCCAACTCATTAATCTCTAGATCCTTCTTGATAGGTTCTCTTATGCTTTTTCTAGGACGTGCTCTATCTCTAGTGATTTAACTCCCCTCCATTTGATCTACTCTCCTAACTACAGAATCCACAAGTTTTCTCTCTACAAGCCTAAACCACCTAAGTCTAGTTTCTACCATCTTTCCAACTATAGGTGCTACCGCAACTCTCTCTCTAATGTTGTCATTTCTAATCCTATCCCTTCTAGTCATACCACACATCCAACGCAACATCCTCATCTCTGCCACGCTTAATTTATTTTTGTATTGGTTCTTTACCGCCCAACATTCTATCACGTACAACATCACCAGTCTTACAGCTGTCTGATAAAAATTTCTCTTCATCTTGATCGGTACTTTCGTATCAAAAAGACTAGTATGATCGTAAAAAAAATCAATTTCATGAACTATTTTTAAATATTTAATAATTTCAAATACTAAATTAACAGAGCCCTACAATTTCAAAACCAAATAGATGATTGACTCAAAATATTTATTCAAACTGCAATACCATGATAATGATGATGATGATGATAATAAAATGGTGATAACTAATGAATAAATAATACCAGTAGTGCACAAAAACAAACACAGTTAGTAGCACTGCGGCTTCAGATTGAAGGCATGTCCGACATACCACTGATACATATGGTTACGTTTAATCACTTTATCTTCTTAAATTATTATCATTGTCTATATCTCAGTGCCAGAATCATGACTAGTGTCTATGTCGGTGCTCGATAGACAAACACAATGTAGTGTATGGCTCATTGGTATTGACAAGTGGGCCAAGACAACGAGCTGAGCAAGACTACAAGTTCTAGGAAGGGGTAATATTGTAACATGGAGTAGTATTTAAATACGAGTAGTAACACCGTAAGTCCTAATTCTTTCGCTATCACTAAAACGGAAGACATAGGCACAATTGAGCAAGGATGATTGAAATAATATAAAGTCACAACATGCTTAGGAGGAAAACATGCATGTGTGGACTTGACTGGGGTTTCACCACTTGTTGGATTAGGGGTCGGGACTTTTATGGTAGGACAAGCAGCCCTAAAAGTTGCATCAAGCAAAATGGTCAAACATGAGAAAGCGTGTTCTGACAATCAACATGTTTTTATACCATTTGCTTTTGACACTTTCGGTTTCCTAGCACCAGAGGCTGTTGACCTTCTACATAGAGTTCAAAGGGTCATGCATGGCAATGTCGTGTCTCCTAAGTCCATGAATGTAGTGTTTACGAGGATTGGTTTTGCTATCCAAAAAGGTCTAGCGGCGCAACTTGTTGCCCGCTTGCCTTCTATTCATGTGTAAGTAAATCTTGATATATATTAAAAATATGCAGGTTAAATTTCCTATTAAAAAAATCACAAAATCAAAAAAAAATAAAATCAAAAAACAAAAAAATCATGAAGAATGCAACTAACCCTGGAAGAAACTCCAATCTGAGGAGCAGCTAAACCAACACCAGGAGCTTTCCTCATAACCCTAATCATATCATCAATAATTTTCTGCACTTTATCAGACATTATCTCACTAGGATCAACTTCTTGAGCAGGTTCATGAAGAACAGGGTCACCAGCTTTAACAGTATCAGGCAAATTCATCTTCTTCTTCTTATCATCTTTTGTACGACCAAAAAAAAAACCTGCCTTTGTTCTTACAGTAGCAGTTTGAGAAGATGAAGATGATAAGGTTAAAGTTAATGGTGGTGGTTTTGAAAATGGTGATAGAGATAATGGGGTTTTTGTTTGAAGGGTGAAGAGAGAGTTTTTGGTTAGGGATAGTGGAAGTATACACCGTAAGTGTAAAGCTTCCATGGCCTTCATTTTCTGAATATCTTTCTGTAAGAAAATCCACGAAATGGGTGGGTTTATGGGTTGTGTTTATTCTTCTATGGAATTTTTGGATAACTAAGTTATACCAATTTGATGGTTTACTCGAATTTGATGACTTACCTACACAATTTTACGATATTTTTACAATTTTGTGGCTAAATTACAAACTTTGATACCTTAATTAATTTTTGGATTTGGTTTTGATTTTCTAATTAACAAAAGTTTCGTTTAATCTCTAAATTTATCTCTATTTGTCAATTTAGTCTCATTCTATTAATTTTTTTAAGGAGTCTCATTCAATTAATGTTAACGTAAAATGTTTAAGGTGGACCAACATTATATGTGGTCCACCGTAGATCTTATTAATTTATTTAATTTTAACATTTTGATCATTTTAAAATAAAAGAAACCTTTGGATCATGCAGGACCATCAAATCCAATAATGAATCAGCAACATATAATTTTTTTTCGTTTCTTCATCTTCTTCCTTCAATTTCTTATCTTTCTTCTCGAGCTTCATACGAAATTCATACCATATTCATAAACTTCAAGAAAAAAATCCAGAAAAGTAAAAGAACATTGGCCTCTTTGGAGATGTGGCATGTCACTCTCTTATGGTTATGGAGCATTCGCCTCTGTTTTTTCACTCACGACCTATGGAATCCCAAACAAACGGTATCATAGTCCTAGTTTGGCTCGTTGGGGGAGTGGGAGTGGACCCTACGTTGGATCTTGTTATCGGACGTGGGCACTCATGCTTATGTGAAAGATTGTTCGATTATAAGTGTAAAAGATTAAGTCATATACCTAATGTTTTACGATTTCAGATAAAAATGTGGTGTCTCTCTTATGGTCATAAAGCATTGATAATGGTGTTCCTCACCTCAGCTATGGACCTCCTAACATGTTTAACCATGGCTAAATGTTATTTTTATTTTTGTAAATCTACAATTTGTGATCTAGAAAAATTTTGATTTTTAAGAAATTGTGGGGAATAATATAAGTTGTCAACTTATTTTATATTCTCTCTGTCCTAAATATAAGAGTCCGTTTGACAAAATTTCGTTTCAAAATATAAGTCAATCTTTAAATTACTAAATGCATTTATTGGTTCTTTTTTAAATAATACTCTAATTAATAGTACTAAGTGATGGGATTTTAAGAGGTGTTTTTTAAAAAATTTAATCCTCTTTGCGGAAGAAATCCCATTGAAACGGATCTTGATTAAATCATTAATCACAAATCAACGAGAACATATTCTTAAACACTTTAAGGATTATGTGTTTACCTCTTGAAGCGCAGAACCTTTGTAACAGAATTGTTTCTGATCACGAGCAAAGCAAAGCAGCGATGCCTCTACTCAGTCCACACGAACAGAACTTCTCTGATGACCGGTGCTAGCCAATTCCAACGGAGATTCAGAGAGATTAGGTTTAGAGA
>Ga0228710_1011358_pt1 | contig 11526 bp, 6 predicted proteins | sample MedpolnodulmetaG_FD_177995 | JGI IMG/M metagenome (GOLD analysis project Ga0228710, IMG submission 177995) | Root nodule microbial communities from Medicago polymorpha collected in Santa Monica, California, United States - pink nodules | ecosystem: Host-associated > Plants > Roots > Nodule... | reverse complement strand
CCCACCCACACACATCTCAATCTCAATCTCAGATACTAGCTATCGTCCTCCACCACACCGACTCCTCCCAACCACCTACCTGCACCCACCCACCAACTAGGCCGTATCTAGCGGGCCAACAATCTAAACCAAAGACCCTCCCTATCCACCAACACCACTTACCCAACAATACCAAATTAAACTCCCTAATTTTCCTTACCTCCAAACCACCAACCTCCTTGTCCAAACATATGGACCCCCAATCATTCCAAGTAATTTTCTTATTATCCTCACACCCACAAAAAAAAAAACGAATTAAATAATAGACTATTGACGGAATAATGAAATTTTAAACATAGTGACTCAACTCGGAGTTACTCTTGAAGTAACTTATAATCTCTTCTATACACACACCACGGACCAAAATTTAATTTTATCAATTTTGTTGAAACCAAATTAAATTTGACAAGGATGTTTATGACATAAATTTGACAAGGATGTTTTTGAAAGAATGTTTATTCAACTCTTGAAGATGGCACATAATTCTTCAATGAAACGAAAGCAACAGTATAAGTTGAACTATGATAGTAGACTTAATCAAATTTGGGCATGTTATAATAACTCAGAATGCAAAAGGTAAAACAAGAATCCAACCTTTTTTTTTAATCTAAAACGAGAATCTAACTTAATGAATCACATGTTTGAAATACCAAAGAAAGTACAAAAATACAATAATTGTATTGTTAAATTTATAAAAATAAAATAAAAAAATTAAAAGGTTGAAGATGTGAAATAAATAAAAAAAGACAGAAAAGAAAAGAAGAGATAAAGGAAAAAACAATAAAGACCGAGGGATATCCTTTTTATTGATATTATAAATTACAATCATGTTGATATGTTGAGTGGTTATGTGGGCTTCAACAATAAAAAGAAGTACCTTAATTAAAAAAAATATAATAAACAATATAAAGCGGTAGAGGTTATTAGTTTTAGTCAAGCAACAATTTATTTATTTTTTTACAAATTAGTCAACCAACAATTTGATGGTTTTAAGTCAACATCTCAAATCTTTATCAAAATATATACTTGTCATTTAAAACAATCTCTTTCAAAATGTGCGTTTGATTTGCCAAAAAATGTAGGACAAGACATGACAGCTATAGTTGTATTGTATTTGACTTATAAAATTGTTTTCGGGACAAGACAAACTGAAGGCAAAAGACAAAACAAAAACATGAATTTTTTCTACATCACTAAACCACAACACAACTTTTTGTCCCACGTACAAGTTATCTAAAATACAAAAATAACTTTGTATCCACCAAAAATCGTATAAGACCAAAAATTATTCAATATCATAAAAGTTTGTCGTGTGTTGTTCTGCACAGTGTTGTGTTGGTCTGTCTTGTACTGTTTGTTTCTGTCAAGTACATATTGTTTGGCAAATCAAACACACCCCATAAAGTTATGTTTGGATGAATGATTTTTATTTTTATGGGATAGTATAATTTTAGAGAATAATTTTAAATCTTCATTGTAAATTAAATTAGTTGTATATAATAAATTTGGAGAATTTTTAAATGAAGAAATTTTATAAAATATTTGGTTAAAGCTACATATTGATATCCTCTAAATACAAAAGATGTAAAATTTCTTCCATACTATATCAAAGTGAATCTGAAATTGGTCTTCATAATTTTTTGAAATTATGAAGATTGTTTCTTATATTTTTTAAATTATATACACGTTAGACCCTTTTGATTTTTGATTTTCTAGATTGGTCCTTTTTCCCAATATTGCATATTGGTCCCTACATTTTACAAATTCTGTAGATTAATCTTTACATATTTTTAATTTTACAAATTGGTACCTCAATTTTTCTAAAATTTCAAATTTAGCCCAGTTTTTTAATTATCATTTGAACCAAATTTCTTTATATATTTATACTTTTAGCTTAAATTTTTTTCTAACTTGTAAAAATGGTCCAACTCAAAATATTATATTATATTTAATTACTTTATCCCAACGAAAAATTATAAATAAAAAAAATCAATTGAAGCTTTACATTACTTTTTTTTTTACCTAGAAAGCACTAAATTGCTTAAAATTATAAATATTGACAGATTTTCCATTAACATCCATACACATCTTTTTTCTTTTTTGAAGGAATACACATCTTTTTTCTAGATGGCCTCCACCCGAAGAAATCTTATTTGAGGAACATTATACACTAGTTATAGATATTTATGTAGGTTAATGTTTGAACATTGACTCGCGTATGGTAGAAGTCTAGCCACTCCTTTCAGATATAATCTTCTTCGGTTAAAAATGTTAGTAATCCAGAAGAGGTGCTTGTTTCATTTAAAAAGGCACACTTTCTTTTGAGTTTTTCACGGTTATTAAAAAAATTATTAATAAGTTGATTTTAATGGTAAAAAATCTTCCATACAATAAACAAATTTATTAATTAGAGTTATCAGAGTAGTTAAATGATTGAAATGCAATAAATTAAAGCATGATAATGTAAAAGAATAATAAATGTTGTATTTGTATTTTTAAAAAAGATAAATAATTTGAATGAAAGAAAAATAAGAAAGATGACACCTAATTTGAGATAGTAGAAAATGCTAACAAGTGTCTTAAGGACACTTAAATCTAAAAAGGAAATTTTATTTTAAAAAATGTGTATTTATTATCTTTAAGCGTTAAAAACTGACTTTTTTTCCTTTTAATCTTTCACTTATTTCTATTTTTAACTTCTTAACAATTGCCCTATAAAATAAGATAAATGATATTTGTACAACTATTTTGTAACAACTTTTGAACAACTTTCTCTCTCATACTCACATCATGTGTTCCTATTTTTTTTCTCTCTATTGTTTTTGACCAATAAAAAAAAAGATAAAAAAGATTATCATAAAAATTGTCGTTAAATTGTTGTACAAATATCGCTCTCATAAAATAAGTGACTACTTTTTTCAAATATAAAAGCAAATGGATTTGAAAGGATTCTGACCTAAAGAAAAAAAATGAACCTCGTGAGGTAAATGTATGTACCCGGAGGCGCAGCCTCACTTCATAGGCAACTAGTTTCGATATTTTCAATGTTCATGAATGTATGTGTGTGCGTGCACCTATCTTCCCACTTGTTTTCAAATAAATTAATTAATAAAAACAGAGCATATCACTACTATAAATTGCTAATTACAACTATGTTCTGTAATTTGATTGCCAACTTAAGCAATTGAGTGATACATACATATGAAATTCTTTGAATTTCGTTTCTCTAATTCTTTTTCCGATATTTACTTTGATTTGAATTGGATGAGAAAGTATACTACAAGAAAGGTACGTATCAACTAATCTCTGTTTTCTTCTTTTCTAGTATGAATAAATTTATAATTTTAAACATAAGAATAACCATAATTTGCTGGCTTTTGTTTTTTATAAGGAATTGCATGAGCTGAACTTGAGGCCCCGGCAAGCTATAGGAACAGCATATATACATGTAAGTATTACTCCCTAGTCCCTGCTTAGGTGTCATTTTTGAGTTTTACACGGGTATTAAGGAAATGAATAACAATGTTAACTTTAATGATAAATTGTGTTTCATTTCATTTACTAAAATAGTTTTATTAATTATAGTTAGTGAAGTTGTTAGATGATTGAAATGCAATAAATAAATGTACATTAAAGAAAAAATGTTATTATATTGATATTACAAAATGGAAAAATAATTTGAGAGAAAGAAAAATAGTAAAAAAGACACATAATTTAAGAGGCATGAAGTAACATTTGTATTAAACTTTTTTTTTTCAATAATTATATTAAACTTGATGAGTTGCTTCTAATTTTATTTGTATTGGTGCAAGCTTGTTCCCTAAGTCCACCAATACAAAATAAATAAAGAAAATAATCCACCTAACCCATAATAATTGTCTCAAAATATTGTCCCTATCAATTTTTAATAAAACACTAATTTTTTTCCCAATTAATTAAGATCATATGCATCATTCACAACTACCAACTTAATATTTTCTATATTTTTGCATTTTTTTAAAGTATTTAGTGGTTAGAAATTCACCATTAAGATAAATAAATTGGAAATTTAGATTCAAATTTCAGCCCTACATATACAGGGCCGGACTTTGGGGTGTGCAAAGAGCTCAATGGAAATGGACCTCCCTAAGGTACGGGTCTCAAAAAAAAAATTATAGGCTAGTGGTACTACTAAGTACTATCCCACTAATTTTTTTTTTATTCTCTTTCTCTCTGATACCACGCGTTCCATCACCATCACTCCATCAGACTTTTCTTTTCTTCTTCCCTGATTTGATTTCCTTTTCCTTTTCCTCTTCCGTTGTCTTGTTTTAGGCCTATTAAAATTGGGTCCTCTTGCTTTTGGTGTTAGGTGAGTGTTTTTTAGGAGGGTGGTTTGAGGTTCTTCATGTATACGGTAGTGATTTTCACCTTTGGGTGTATCGCATATACATGGCACCTTATATTTATCCTTTAAAAAATTTAAATAGAACATTGTTCTTTAAAAAAAATACGTTTTTATTTTATTACGGGTCTCTTTTCACTTACAGAGCTGAGCTTCCAGTTCGTAGGAACTGCCTTGTACATATATAGTACAATATTCTTACGAACTAAGTTATATTCACGGAGACTTCCACTTTAGAGTGAAAACAAATCAATAATTTATGGGACGGAAGGAGTAGGTTTTTTCTTTTGTTTTTTTAAGATATATTTGATTAGTTCACTTTCCCTTAGCCCCAAAGGAATGAATTATACATAGTACACACTAACTAACATATTCAAAGTATTTGATTAAAAACGACATTTATAGTATGTTTTATTAATTTATGTTATACTTTAGAGACAAATAGTAACTTTTAGGTGCTTTGAGACAAAAATATGAAAGTTATTTTGTCTTAAGCAGGCATGATGACATGGTCACATGGGCTGGCCAATGACATATTTAGCAGACATTCTCAACAGATTTTAGAGAGTTTAGTTGGGGAGGTGATATGTGGTTTTTGGAGGTGATATTCTGGATAGTATAATTTAGTAGTTAGTTTCCATTCCAAAAATGTTAAGTTGTTTAATTGTTTAATTTAGAGGAGAACATATATTGTCGTCTTAATTATCGCCAATTGTTTAGACAACTTGTCATTTAATTAACAAAATAGATCAAGACGGGAAAAAAAAGACTACGTTGTTATGCTTATTTTAAAGAAACTATTACCTTTTTTTAATAGCAAAAACACCAAAAAAACAAAAAGAATGCAGAGGAAATTGGATCCTCAACAATGGAGTTATCCACAGCTTCCTACTGCCCTATTCTCAGCCGTTGGATTAATCTAATGGTTGAGTTATATGACAAAAACTAAAATATATATAAAAAGTACTCCTATAAAATAAATCCGGTTATATTTTATTGAAAAATGCTAATTAGTATCTCTTGGACAACCGTAATTAAGGAATTAAACATGGTAAAAAATTTCTTTGCATACTACTTTTGCATTTTGCCTAGTTTCTTTGTACTGGTATCAATGTAATTTCTCCATCATTAATCATGTTTACGCAATACATTTTTTCAACTCACTTTTCTTTAGTTTTTTCATCTCCTCATGTTACATATAGTGGCGAAGCTAGCAACATCTTTACTAAGGGTCAATCATAAAAAGTTAAAATCATATTTTTTTTAAAATTAATTTATTAAAAACTAAATTAAGATAACAACAAAAAAATAAGGGTTAAATATGTTTTTGGTCCCTATAAATATACCAACTTTTCGTTTTAGTCCCTCTAAAATTTTCCTTCAATTTTTGGTCCCTACAAAATTTTCCATCTTCACTTTTGGTCCCTCTTTTAAAGTAAACTCATTTTTTTTAATAAAATTTTGCAGAAAAATTCATAATATTATAAGAATCTCTCCTAAAAAAATTAGAATTTTTTAACAAAACATGAATTTAATATGAATTTTTACATTTTTTATGGTTAAAAATTCATAATTAATTTATGATTTGTTAAAAATTCTATTCATAATTAACAACTATTTTTTTTTGAGTTCGAGGACGTTTTAAATAGTCAAACTCATCTATAATTGATTTTATTACTATACTAAAATGACTAGCAATATATTTTTCAATATAACAACTAAGTTATTTGCAATAAACTCATTCTCCCATTTTATTTTTGAATCTTGTATTGATAATTTTCGGTGCTAACAAAATTCTATCTATAATAACTAAAGAGATCAAAAGTGTAAAAAAGGGAAGAAATAAATCTATCGAACAAATGATAATCTCTTCAGGTTCTTGTTCTTACTAATTTATTGTAAATACACTTATTTGAGGTAGCTAAATATATAATATTGAAGTAGCTAAATATAAACTATATGTGAAAGAGGAACAACATACATTCGAGTATGGGTTGTCAGCTTTCTCTCTCTAAATTTTTTTCCTTTAATCTCTCTCTAAAAAAAAAACCCAAACCGCCTTCCATCTGTTCCAAATCCCCGTGTTCCAAGATGTAGAGGATGGTGGCAGTGATGCGATGGCAGGTCTTCCATTCGCATCACCTCTCGTCCATGTTTTTTCGGCGGTGGTTCGTTTGAAGAACGTTTTCTCGGTGCTTTTTGTTCGTGTCTTGGATCGCGGAGCTCTGTTACTCATAGGTTAGTTTCTGCCAACTCATCTATGAGTTCGTATACCACCTTAATATTCACATAGTGAAATACTTTCTCGCCAAAAGAATTTCCTTTTCCACCTTTGAATCTCTAACATGCTCTTTCCCCACTCGTTATGGATTCCTTGTGTGAATCGTTGTGTGTTTCACTTCTCTGTTTTATTGCTTCTAAGCATCTCTTGACATTAAATCTATACTATATATAAAGAAAACAATCTCTTTCAATTCTTTTGAGATGGCTTTTCTCTTTCCAAAAGCGCTTTCAAATTTCAATACAAATACATATGTAACAAATAGATAAGAATAAAAAAAAAGTAACAAACACGATATGAATATATATATATATATATATATATATATATATATATATATATGTCTGATTTTTTTTATAATAAAAATAGATTGTTGTTGGTATCATTTAAAAAAAAATAGATTTTTTTTTTGTTATATTGTTGGTGTCATTGAAATAGATAATCCTGGTTAGTTTGGTTTGTTGTAACTTGAAAGCAACAAATATTTATATCTTTAGTTTTAATCAAAATTTCATAAAAAAAACCCCGTTCATAATTTTCAAACGTTAGCGCAATAAAAAAAGTGGAAAGACAGACACGTGAGTTCTCATCTTTTCGCTAGTAAATACAATAAAAAGGGAAATATGACATAGCTAGTATTGATTATTATACTATAAACCTAATTATTTAATAGTTATAGTAGATTGTGAGATTTCCATTGGATTACTTTCAAAGCAAGCTAGAAAGTGCCCTAAATATACAGGTGAAAACAAGTAGATTTGACACTTATCAACTCTCTCAAATTCATAACTTTGTTTATTCTCAAACAAAACACCATCAAAAAATAGTTTCAACACAAGTTCAAACATCTATTGTGCATAATACTTTCGAGGTTTATGATCAATCAAAAACTCTAAATCAAATCATTTCAAGTTTGCATGATTGATGAAAACACAAGTTCAAGATTAAATCATACCAGTAGCAAGAAATGAATCAAAGCGTGAATATGAATTGTTTGCTCATTCAAAGCAATGTTTCAAATTTTCAAATCAATAATCAGTTAAACAGAATCATAATCCCCATGAACTGTATATACTTAAGAAGGTGGTGTTAATCTCAACCAAGACAATGCATATACAACAAATCAATTTTAAAATACATTTAAGCAACATCACAAAATATGCAATCAATCACGGATCACTTAGATCGTTATTAGGGTTGTAACGTGGCCTGGCTATAAAAAATTCTTCGTTTTTCTTTGGATTCAAAAAAACTCTAAGAAAAAGAGAGCATTTATTTGCTATTTACAACTACCAACACATCATATATTCACTCTCTTTTTCTTACCACTTCCAATACTTTCTATTGGTGATTCTTTTCCTTTTATATACTTAAAAACTTTTCTTTTCTTTCTCTATTATGAAGATTTTTCTCTGATTACAAGATAGCTTCAATGCTTTTTTTGTCTTTTCATTTCTATCACCAATTCTCACATACTTGGTTTCTCAAATCATTTTTCTTTTTGTAATAAACAACTCTCCCTAACATAGATGAAACCCTATTTAGAATAAATTTTCTCCTATCCTATGACAAGAGGACATGAAATTTATTTTTCTTTTATTAGTTAAGGGTTATAATTTTAAAAACAACATTTTTCATTTTAAGGCCCAAAGGGGGTAGCAATGGATCACTATTTCACAAGGTAGGTTTTATTTGGTCAAATAGTTTTTATTTTTATTTTTAAACAATTTGGTCAAATAGTTAACACACGACCTTGATCAATTCATTCCACGACGTCATACACGTTAAATAATGGTAAGATTCGTGCAAAATCAACTTAATAATATGCAATTGTAGTGAGTTCATTTTTTGTATTCCGATTAAGATCGAACTTTTCATATTTAAAACTCTATTTTTAGACTATAAAAAGAAGAAATTTTCTTTAAATATGGATTGTTTGATTTTAATGAGATAACCAGAAATGCTTCGACTACATGATTGCATACAATATGCATCCCAAATAATAGAAACCAACATCAATCACTATTTTTTTAGGAACCATAAAGTTATTTGTACTTAAATAAATTTCTCAACAAGCGCAAACTTTTTTCTTATAATTGATACAAGAGTGACAAAGTTAGTAAGCAGTGATTCGTAACTTTAAAGATTTGATCAAGTGGTAAAAGGAGATGTCTTAAATCTAGAGGTTTTGGATTTGAGTTTCGTCTTTTTTTTTTTTTTATGGTCAAGTGATTCATGGAGATAAATGTGAAAACTAAAAAGAACCCATTTAGGTTGGCCGGATGGTATATTGACTTAGATGTAGGAGTGTGCTCCTCTTTGGATTTGATTCTCTCCAGTATCAATATAAGTTGGATAATTTAGTTCCTTAAAGAAGAAGAAAAAAGTGTGAAAAGTGTAAATGAAAGACTTCTTTTGAGAATAGGGAGGACTAAACTTTTTTTTTTTTTGAGGGATGGGAGGACTAAACATAGTGTGGATTAATTAATATTAGTATTTAATATAGTTGGGGTTTTCTTCCTGTGAGAGTCCAACACGAAACCGATTTTCTGTCTTCCCGCTGCGCCTCCTTTAAACCCTAATATCTATCTTCCTCCAACAAAACAGAGAACGCCATTTACTTTTCTCTCAAATTTACACTGTCAGTTTAAACTGTTTCCATATACGCTGTTGGTCTTTCGTTTTCTGCTCTATTTTTGCAGATTAATAGTATATTTCAGCAAAGATAGTTGATCTACAAAAATCAGTAGTTCTGAATACACGAGGTTTTCTTCTTAATTTCCCTTGTTTTGGCTAAACAGTTTTATTGTTTCACATCATGAAATATTAATTAAATTGTTTTTATTGTTGTTATGACAGTTGCAATGTTTTTGGTTGCTTAAGATCAAGGAATATTGATTCAAAATATTTAATGAAAACATTATTAAGTGACAAACTTGAAATTAGTTCTTAGCTCATTCCAAGTTCTCTCACTGTGATTATTTCTCTGGTTTTTAAATTGTGTTTGTGATATGTATAGTTTCATCAGGCAACATGTTAGATTTCTACTGCCACTATGGTAGAAACTGATGTAAAATTGATTATCACTTTTATATATAGATGCATAGCTTGTGCAATGAATGTCAATTAATTGTGTATGTGAAGGTGTAACAGATAATATGAAGAATTAATGGATTCCAGTAGAAATCATCTTTTCTTTCTTGTGATTCGTAGTATTAGATATTTTATCAGTGTGTATCAAAGAAAAAATATAAAGTTAGGCAAACTAGTATCTGTTTACTTTATGAAACCATTTTCTAATAAAGGGAGATTATTGAAGTGAACATTATGATAGAGAAAATATGAAATCCTAGCTAGGGATGATACATACATTTAATGTTGGGTACTAGAGTAACAAAATATTATCACGTGGCTAAAATAAGAGACCAAAAAAGAGGAATTGTACACACAATATTTACGTGGAAATCCCTCAATAAATAAGGAGAAAAATCCACAGGGCAAGAGTAGAGAACTTTCATTAAGTGGATGAAATTACAAGACCTTTGATCTCGAAATACAAGGAGAGACAAATTAGTTTGGGTAAGAGTGTGATGTCTCTCTCACTTGTGTGGTTGCTCTGGCCTAGATGTGGACGGTCCCCGGGCTCCCCTCGTGACCCAACATTTAAGGAAATAATGAAATTGTATTCTTTTCAATTTTCATTGTTTCTAAAAATGGCACACAATTGTTTACTTCAAGAGTTTATTATCATTGTTAGCAAGTAAGCTAGGGATAGAACTGACGATAGAATTAGGCGATGAGAGCGAGCTCAAAAGAAATCAAGGGAGATAGGTCTCTATACATAAGTTTTATAATTTTGAAACTATATTAAATCCTAATGCAAATGGTAGTAATTTAAGAGATGCATTTTATGATATGAGATTAATAATACATAGTATATCACATTCATGAATAAAAATGATCTTCTTTGCTATAAATGGGAGGTCTTGTAAAATGTTGTAGCATCTCAATCCATATACAGCAAGTGTGTGATCAATTTTGTGAGAGAGTTTCTTATAATGATAGTGTTTTATCATTTCTTGTAATAACTCTTAAATGAGAGTGTGCTTAAATTTGTAGAGTGATACACAGTATAATTCAGGTTAGTTGCTCAAGATATGCAAGAAGTGTCTAAGCACATAAACTTTTTGTTCTCTTACTGTTTTCTTGGTGTATGTATTCTTATCTAAGATATTTCGTATCTGCAGATTTTCCCTAACAAAATGGAAGATCAAAGTAGTGAGTTTATCACCATTTTAAGGGTATGTGTTGGCACCTTTTATCTGTCATGTTCTTTTTTTGTTCAATGGATACTAGTACTCACTCTTTCCAGCTCAAATTACCAATAAATTTTTGTTTCATGTGAAAATAAAAAGAAAGATCACAAAACCTAAACACGCTGAGCGGATTAAGCGATGATGTAAAAATTCAAAAATCAAGAAAGAAAATTACTGAAATTAACAACTTGATTTGAACTTGCTGTTGCTGCTTGTACTTTGATTATCAGATATTGTTAGAAGTTGCTCAAGATATTCAACTCCCAAGTCCTCTAACACCAAAACACTTGATCCTTCTGATTCATCTTGTTTCCCTGCTTTATTATTCTTTACACCTTTTGATAACATCTTTCTTTGTTCATAGTGCCTTTCTTTAAGAGCAAGTGCAGGTGAAGATCCTTTTCTGCAATCATATTGAATCTCTTGCAAAGATTCTTTGACCCTTTGGACAGAAAAGTTGAGCACAGCATTATTACCTCTCATTGAAAATGCAGCTTGATCATAAG
>Ga0228710_1011356_pt1 | contig 11526 bp, 5 predicted proteins | sample MedpolnodulmetaG_FD_177995 | JGI IMG/M metagenome (GOLD analysis project Ga0228710, IMG submission 177995) | Root nodule microbial communities from Medicago polymorpha collected in Santa Monica, California, United States - pink nodules | ecosystem: Host-associated > Plants > Roots > Nodule... | reverse complement strand
GTTTTACAGCAGCAAGCTTGGAATCATGTTGAAGAATAAGCATGAATGGAACTTGGTTTTGTTAGGGGCTGAAGCTATTGCAAGTTGTTTTCAAGGGCTTGAAGGTAGGTTATTTATTAAGCTTGAAATTCACACTGGTGGTATTATTATGAATTATGTGTTGTTTCTAATGTATTATGTAATGGTGGGTTGAAACTGATTAGGGCTGAACCATGACTGAATTTTTATGGAATGATTGTTAGAAAAATTGTTATGAGGATTAGGTTGATTATGGATGAATTTCATGAAATAGTGGTAAGCTCAAGTTCTGGTTTTTGATTCGTATCTGTTTCTATGTAGATTGGATTTGAGTGATTGTTGAAGTTTTGGATTTCTCATTCAATTCCATACAGTTTGGACACAAATTTCGTATGATTCGGATTGGAAACGAATTCGGAAAACGCAATTGAAGTTGGTAAATTCTGCTGGAATTTGGTTACGGGTTTTGGGACAGGGCTCCACTAAAAAAGTAAGAACTTTCTCTCTGTAACTTGGAATCAAGTGATTTTTAATGCTATGATTAGCTAACGAAATTACGGATGTTCTGGTACCAGTTTCACTGATCTTGGTCCAGTATTGAAGTCTGGAGACGATTTTGAAGTTGGGGGCAGAAGTATGATTTGTGCTGAACCATGAATATGAGTTGTTGATGTGCTAAAGTTTGAATACTCGGGAGTTCAAATGGAATTATGTATAAGCTGCTGAGAGTGTTTGAGGTGAGTTCTTTAGTTAGTTCCCACCCTTGGGTTTATGTGTTTGATTATGTGAGACAACATACTTATTCTAGGTTTTTATGATTATGAAATTAGTCCCCTTTTATGCCATGCTTGCTAAATAATGTTAATGCTTGCAATCCTAATGATTTTCAATGTTTCTTTTAAAAGGCTTTCTTGGAAAAGAAGCAAGTATTAATTTATTTAGTAAGGCATGGCGCACGAGAGTATATGATATGATTTAAGACCGGGTAGCAAGCTAGTCTCTAAGTATTGGGAAATATGTAGAGCCTCGACTTAGATAGTTGGGAATAACTATGCTAGTATGTAAACTAAGCACATTAGGTATAAGTTATGTATGAATAAGAATGAACATGTTATGATTCACCACCATACGAGTAGGTTACGGACTCGTGGAAATCATTCAAGTAAGATTAAGTATAAGTCCTTTATGTATGAACAAGACTATAAGTAACATGTAGGTGTCGTGTCTCTTGCGATCCACGCCAAGGGGGATCCCAAGAGGTTCACGTTATGGGGACGGGTTACACTCCGCAAGGAAGGCCCACACGGCACTGAGGGAGTTCGATGTACCTTAGCTAGGAATTCATCGGTCATGTATGGGATTGTACTCGGGGTTACTCCACCCGATACATTCTGTAAAATGAACTCATATAATATTGTTTGTTCAACGCTAACCTCTAACATAATGAATGGTTATTAATTATGATATGATATGTTTATGTTAGACTATGAAGATGAATTGTCGACGATCCTAGTATCTCCCCGATTGTCCAGTTTAGGATCATGTCATGAATGATCTATGTTTAGGTTTCGACGCGATTATCGTATCCTAAGTAGCGGTCTTAGGTTCCCTTGACCTCCATGACATGTAGAAGATGACAAGACTTGTAACCTATGTTATGTAACCTTATGACGGTCCTAGTATGCACTACCGTCTAGGTAAGAATGCTCCACACACGTGTAATCAACCGACATGTTGTATTGTAGACACGTGGTGACCCTAGGTTTCCCCCGTGGTTACCTATAGCCTAGGATTAGGTAGAACTCACTGAGACAATATGTCTCATCCCAATCCTTATTTGTTTCAGATCAGCAAGTTGGTTTAGCAGGATGTAGCAAGCTTGTGGCCGAATGGATAATCAGCAAAGACTCGTTCGTACCCGCTGCAGGATGTTATTATGGATTCAAGATTGATTTACTATGCCTTGGATAAATAGTGTTGTATTACTCTATGTACGAACGTGAATTGTTGTGTATAATATCCATTCGATGTTTTTAAGTTGTAAATTTTAATGTATCCAGTACTAAAGATAATGCACATTCTAAACATTCTAGATACGTTTAGTGTGGGTGTTAGAGTTTCTTTTTCATTCTTCTTCCCATTTTAATTGTTCAATTTTGTCGTTCCAAACTGCCGCAGTTTCCAATTATAGTGAGAATTGTCGTTGTTTCTAGAACCGCATCATGTATCGTGGCTTGATTTTTTTTATTAAGTAGTCAACCTAATAAAATCTGCCTACACGCATAGACCTGCCTCAGCCAAAGCCTTTAAGTCCAAACAAAAGAACAAAAGTCTCATGACACAACCATTTCGGCAGCAACCGAAAAAAAATGCTAGCAAACTCCCACAACATCACAACGGCAACACCTGCTAGCAGTCCTCGAAGTACAACGGATGACTTAATCAATTGTTATAATTAATTAACTACCTCACAACCAAGAAAAATCAAATCAAAAAGAAAAATCAAGTCACCATACCTGACGTGGTTCTGGAAATAACGACAATTCTCACGATATTTGAAATCAAACGAACGACGACGATTCTCACGAAAATTGAAAACTTCGGCAATTTGGAACGACAAAATTGAACAATCAAAATGGGAAGAAATTTTATGAATGTAACTGATAAATTTAAGGACATTCAGATGAAAGAAATTTGATGTGAAATTTTAATTGTTCTAAGCTAGTCATGTAGTGTAAATTAATTAAGATTGAACACCTACATATAATTAAGGCAAGATTACGTTAGGGGTCTTTTATCTTATTTATTTGTAACACTTTGGTCCTTTATCTTTATTTTTTTCCGTTTAGGTCCTTTATCTCTCTTAAAAGCACATATACATCTTCTTTCTTATTTTTTATTAAAAAATACATAATTTTATTTTTAAAAATATACTTTTATTAAAAATGAAAAAAAATCTAGAAATATGATGAAGATGTTCATCATCTTCATCTTCTTCCTTTGAATCTTCATCATCTTCTTTAAATCAACAAATATTCTACTAAAATATATCTCCAAATATCGTGAACTAATGTTATATTCACCTCAAATCTTCTTTTAAACACAAAAATCAAAATCCTATAGAGAAAGAGATTTAATTTCATCAAAAAAAAAAAAAAAAAAAAGATTTAGTTATATAAATTGTCACACCGTATATTATTATTATTATTTTCTAACTCAATATTCAAACCCGGCATAAAAATAACTCCAAAATTGGGAGCAGCTTTGCACATCAATTTTGTTGTTTCTAGAACAATCTTAACTTTCGTAAAGCCTAACCCTTCTTCCAGTGACTAAGCCTCCACCATCCGCCTTGCAACATTTGTAAAATTAAGGTTTTGATTTTTGAACTGCATGCATTGCGATGAATTAATGGAGGGTGATAATTTTTCATTTTGGCCAAATTTTGTTTGATAATTCTTTTTCTTTTTCATTTTCGTTGAGATATCAGGACATAATTTTTCATTCTGGCCAATATCTGTTCAGTCTAATTAAGTTGTGAATTTTGAACTGCATGCACTACTACTTTGCGATGAATTAATGATTTACTTTACTTAGCTTGAGGACGAGGGAAGCTTTGCCGCGATTTACCTAATTAAGTAATGAGTTTTTGACTTTAGGCAAATTGGAGCTATGTCTGTATATTGCAAAGTTGATTGGACCCCAAGACAATTTAAAAGATATAGTTAATTCACTTAGGATCATTTTAAATACTCTAGAGAAATTGTTCTAATCTTAAAAATCGGACTCGTAAAGGGTCAAATTGAGTCGCTAAACCTCGTTAATTTAGCCACGGTTGAACCCTGACAAAATTGAAAGCCATGCGCTGTGTGTATCAGCTCACATTCACATAGGTTCATAGTTGACCCTGAATTCACTTGCGAAGGAGAATAAAACAAACAATGAAAATCGAAATTAATAACTAATAAGATGTTGTACATTTTTCCTTCAACATAAAAGATGTATTTGTTTACACTACTTTCATTTTAATCTTCATAACTTTTTGTCGACTATTAGTTTTCAAATATTTATATTAATTTCATCGCGGACTAATTACATCAATCTCATGACCATCGTATACAATTTCTAAGACATTTGGGGATATGTTGTCCTTGAAAAAACGTTAACCTGATTTGCTTGAAGAATTTAGGGATTTTTTAATCTTTAAATCTCTAAATCAGAATATTTAATATTATTTAGACTATATAATAAATTAAAATATTAAAAAGCATTTTATTAGCTACGTTCATAAACTATTAATTTTTTCTTTTTAAGAAGCTAAATTGGTCAATCTAAATTGACATCGGGGAGCATCTAACCTGAGACCTTAAGAAATAGTATACACCAACACCACTAAACCAATCCAAGTTAGTTGGACGTTAGTAATTTATTGAAAGTAATGTTAAAGGAATCGTCCGTTGGCAATTGCATGCATTGGCCATTGCTCATACATATATGAAATATGGTGGGCTTGTCACGTCTACAATTATCTATGATTACTTTCAAGGGAATATTAAGGTCAACAAATTTTAATCCCAAGATATTAGGGCAAACATGCAAGTTTCGAATTTGACAATTACGTGATGTATTCATTGGAGACAACTTAGGTACGAGTGTTGCAAGACTTGGTTTAGGGTTGTAGAAGTGATTTGTTGTAGGAAACTAGACTCTTGACCCGTGCTATCGCACAAGTCCTACCGAGAAAAAGTTAAACGAATAAGTCGCGACAATGTAAACATATATATAGTTGATAGAAGTTATAACAACATTTAAAAATATGTTCACTTCTACGACAACAATAGAAACAAAATGAAATGGTAGCATACATAAAGAAAAAAGTTTGTACTTTAATCATCAAGATGCATTATGAAAGACTTTGTGATAAAGAATATGCACATTAAGTTCGATAAATACCAATCATAAATACCAAGAGTTGACATTTGGCTTGGACATTGGTTTACTACTAAACCATCTATTCATGACCTGAATTTTCGATTAGCAATAATAAGTAATAATTTTTCTTTTATTCAAAATGAAATATCATTAAGTTCCATAAATATTTGAAATTTGACTTGTTATATAGATGACAGTCAATTTCAAATTCGAATAGCAATAATAAGTAATAATTTTTCTTTTAATCACAATAAAATATCATTAAGTTTCATGAATATCATTAAGTTCCATAAATATTTGTAAACTGTTTTATGTTGACAGTAAAGTTTTAAGTGAAAAGGTAAAATTTATGTTGACAGTAAGACAGTAAAGTTTTACACGGTGCATTTTTAGAATATAACATCTAAGCAAAAATGATGGCAGGAGAGGATAATGGGAATGCATTTGTTAATATACATGGAAGGTTATGAGGTCTACGGCTGAGATGTAGGAGGTGGTTGACTCAAATCATGGAACATTAATACATGAAAGGTTATGAGATCTACGGCTGAGACGAGGGAGTGGTTGACTGAGCTGATTAGCATTAATTACGTATTAGGGAGGGAAAAAGAGGATGATTAGCATTGTTTTCAATTGCCATCAGCCATTATGACGTTTCTGTATGAGAGAGAAAGTGAGGAGTTTGAAAATAGAGTTTGAATCAACGGCTGTGATTAAATGTGTGGTTGGGAGATTAGATTAGCAATAATTGCATGCTTATGAGGCAAAAATGCAAGGGATTAGGGCAAACATGCTAGCTCATCAAGTCTAGCTTTTATAATAAAGGATTATATAGACGTCAGTCAATTTCAAATTCGAATAGCAATAATAAGTAATAATTTTTCTTTTAATCACAATGAAATATCATTAAGTTCCATGAATATCATTAAGTTCCATAAATATTTGTAAACTGTTTTATGTAAGTTTTATGTTGACAGTAAAGTTTTACACGGTGCATTTTTAGAATATAACAGCTGAGCAAAAATGATGGCAGGAGAGGATAATGGGAATACATTTGTTAATATACATGGAAGGTTATGAGATCTACGGCTGAGATGTAGGGGGTGGTTGACTCAAATCATGGAACATTAATACATGAAAGGTTATGAGATTTACGGCTGAGATGAACGGAGTGGTTGACTGAATTGATTAACATTAATTACGTATTAGAGAGGGAAAAAGAGGATGATTAACATTGTTTTCAATTGCCATTATGACGTTTCTATATGAGAGAGAAAGTGAGGAGTTTGAAAATAGAGTTTGAATCAACGGCTGTGATTAAGTGTGTGGTTGCGAGATTAGATTAGCAATAATTACATGCTTAAGAGGGAAAAATGCAAGGAATTAGGGCAAACATGCTAGCTCATCAAGTCTAACTTTTATAATAAAGGATGAACATTTAAGATTTTAGATTTTGTTTGTTTTTGCAGCCATTAACCTTATCATTTTGACACCTAGGGCTTAGATCTCCATTGCAAGGCAAGAAGTTTGAAGTTAAATTTAATCTCTAATATATATTTTGTTTAGGCTAAGGCAAAGTCTTAATATCTTCTTATGTGGCAGTGGCATCCACTATTCCACTTGTTTAATGGGAATAATTTGTGATATGTTTGTCTTGTAGAAAGATGTTATTAGTACATTCATACGTGCTTTTAATTTCTACTTAACTGAGAGTTGAAAGTTTCCTTTTATAGGCAAGTGGAATAGTATTGTTGCAACACTTATTTAAATTAGACAGTTTTGGAGGAAAAGACATCATACTTCTGAGACTTCTTAAATATTAAGAAAAGACATATTTATTGAGCAAGAGTAGCATTTACGTTGATACAAATTAGTTAAAAACATTCGAAGTAAATAAAGAACTAAAAAAAACATAAGATAAGAAATATAAAGAAATTACATGATTTTTGACTGATTTTTCCATTTTCAATTATAACCTTAAACAATATCACTATAAGAATGTTATTTTGTTGATATTCAAAAAAGAAAATATATTATATTTGTTATATATTGGTGGTATAATTGAAAAAATAAGTATAGTTTGTTATAAAATGAGAGTGCAAAATATATAATATCTATACGGCATATACCAAATTTTTAATCAAATTAAAATAATTGGAATCAAAATTTCATAAAAACTATTGTTCGCAATTCATCGCATTTGCACAATAGAAAAGACATATTTATTAAGCAACTTTTGCTCCCAATATTCAACAAATTCAGAGGCTTCCATTGATATCACAATTAAGAACAAGATCACCACAAATATATAGATTAGTATTATTATAATGGACGTTATTAATTTATAGGTACATAATTAATTAATATAGTGTAATAGGAACCGTCCATTGGCAATGGCATTCATTGGCCATTGCTCATACATGATATCTTAACGTCTACATGTGAAACCAACGGGCCTATTAACCCCACAACGGTTCAAGATTATTCCCAAGTCAGCATTGATGTTAAGACGTATTCCCAAGATATTAGCTCTGAGTGCAGCGCAAAGACACACAGAGGCATCTAGATCAACAAGGCCGCTGATGAGGGTACAACAAGGATTGTTTCGTGGGTTGAGCACAACTACATTCAATACGTTGGCGCAAATGTTCAAGTTTAAAAGGTTACAATTTTGCGGGGGTGTCACCGGAATCGGTGGTGGTGTAGAAGGAGGTGTCGTAGGAATTGATGGTGGTGTGGAAGGAGGTGTCGTAGGTGGGGGTGTCGAAGGTGGAGGTGTGGAAGGAGTTATGATAGGTGGTGATGGAGAAGGAGGTGTCGTAGGTGGTGGTGTTGAAGGATCAACCACGGGTGGTGGTGTCGAAGGTGGTGGTGTGGAAGGAGGTGGTGCCGAAGGAGTTACCACAGGTGGTGGTGTTGAAGGAGTATCAACAGGTGGTGGTGTGGAACGACATGGTGGTGGTGGTGGTCTCATAGGAGCATGACTGGCAACAACAAGAGAAGAGACCAAAAGGAGATTAAGGAAGAGAATGAAAATGGATCCAACACCCTTTGAACCCATTTTGAAAATAATGCTGATTTTTTTTTTCCAACAATGAATTGCTTGTGGTTGATGAGTGAATCTGAGGTAAGGTGCAATATTTATAGGCAAAATGACTTTCTTTTATAGTGGGATTTTTATTCTTTTTGAGTAGGGTCCCATTTTCTTTTTTTGTGAATGGATTTCTTGAGTTGAGATAATTAGGCAATTAATTAATTCCTAACTAACTATTATATCTATCCATCAATTCATTTTGCCTAACTAAGTTAAGATTTTTTTGACTCTTTAAGCAAATTGGAGTTGTGTCTGCAACGGCTGCAAGTCTTGTATGTGTTTAACTTAAAGGGACTCAAAGGGAATACAAAAGATAAATCTTTCACTTGTGAAGAAGAAAAAAAATCAATATGTACAGGGGTGCTAATTTACACCCTTCTAAAAACACTAAGGTGTAAATTAGTAAGTTACATCCACCTAAATCATTAAGGTGTACGTTAGCAACCTACACTCATTTGATTATTTATATTCATTTTTATAAATTTTATCAAATTGTTTACCCACACCTCATTAATTTACATTCTTCATTACAACTATTGCTTCTTTAGAAGTTTGTCCCTATTACATGTTTTGTACCTTAAGCATGTCATTGTTTTTTTGGTATCTTTCTTTTAGGATCTTGCTTCTTTTTTATTTATTTTTTTAAAAAGAGCAACAAAAGAAATCATTAAATAGTTAATTTGGTAATTAATACTATGATTAGTTCCCCTAAAATAACATTATGATTGGTGTCAACGAATCCGTTGACACTTAATGTCAATGGATCCTGACTCATATAAATATCATACTAACTAAGTTGGATGCAAGTATAAATTCTATAATGATACTCCAAAGTTAACTAATTTGATGGTGTATTGTTTGTCCTTTAAAAAAAAACACCATGTTTTTGTTTTTATAAGGAAAAGGATGATTGCAAGTGGTTTAAAAAAGGTGGATCCGTGGAATGAATCAACAAAATCATTAGGTGTTAGCAATTCCTAGGAGGGAAAATGAATTCTCTCCTTTGAAAAGCCTTGGGGCAATTAGCTAGACATCTTGATGATTAATCTTTACATTATCTTCGGTTGCCTAATTAAGTTATAAGTTTTTGACTTTGAGCAATGAGAGCTATCTCTATACAAAAGATAATTAATTCACTTGTGAAAAAGAAGAAAAAAACAAACCAAGTTTTTTTCTCTTATTTCGGGATAGTAGTTAGGCCGCATCTGCATACATGAATATGAAAAGAATAAGGATACTCTAATTTGCGGTTGTATTGCTTATCCTTTTAAAAAAGATGTTATTGATTTTAATTAAAACTAATATATTTTTTAAAGGAAGGAAATATACAAAAAATATTTCTTTTAAAGGAAGGATATATATACAAAAAATATTTTTTTAAAGGAAGGAAATATGAAAAATATAATAACAATTTTATTGATTTTATATACAAAATGTATAAAATAAGTATATTAAAAAAATGTTATTTACAATCTTTTAGTCCTGATAATGGTAAACAATACAAGAAGTATTACTCTCACGTTTTGGGAACCAGTACAAACCCCATCCACCAAAAAAAGAAAAAATTAATATTGGAATTCAAATCTACCACTTATCTAATCAAACAATCCATTCATAAAAAAGACATAGAGCACCCAAGTGCTTTCCCAAAAATCATTGCCAAGAAATATTTTTGATGACATCTACAACCTCTGAATATAAAATACCTTTTACGAAAAAAATGAGATCATTTCCCGCCTTCCAAATTTACCACATAGTTGTAACTCTTCCAAATTTGAAAAAATGTTCTTCCGACTCTGCCGCATCCGAGCACCATTAGCAACCATATTCACCACCCCAACAAGCATACCATGTTTGGCTAAGTCTGCTCTCGTGGGGAGCCTTCAACGTAGCAACTGCAAAGGAAAAACTTTAACCTTTGAGGGCACATAACTCTCAGAAAGTCTTCCTAGCTAGAAGCTTTCCTCTTTCGTCCCCCACTAATGAAGTCAGAGAATATTTATTGGGGATAACTTCATACACCGAATCAACCCAAAAATAACTTCCTAATTTCATGCACATATCCATCAATATTCGCGTTGCCCAACTTGAGCCAATTGAATGACCCTCATCAAATTTGAAAGAATTTTCTCTTCCCGTGAAAATAATGCTCTTCGCCAATGAAGCTTCCAAATCCAAGTATGATTTACCCATCCACCCATTTCGCTTACCTTTGCATTCTTGGACAATGAAATCAAGAATAGCCTAGAAATATTAACGTTAAGTGGTGTATCAACCCCACATGTGTCATTTCAAAATCAAGAATTTTCCCCTTTACAGAACCTTTTCCGCAAAAAAAAAAAAAAAGAACCAAATCAAATGCAGGTTCTCTTATAGCTTCCACAGAACATACATCCCTCCAACAAACTGTTGCTTGGGACAGACGACCATAATAACATATATTTGGACTTTTTGAAACAATAGTACAGACTCATGGGGCCCTTTCTTATCATTGTTGAGGGGATAAGTTCTTTTTTTTTTTGACAAATACTTCTGAAACTTCTTAAATATTAAGAAAAGAAAAAAAAAATGCATTTACGTTGTAAAAATAACATACTATCTAATAATTAAAAAGAGCTCTAAGTGATGAGAGGGGTTGAGAGAGAGCACCGCGATGGTTACCGCCATGGGCCATTGCACCGGTATGCTTCGCCGGAAGTGAGGAAAATTGGGGGGGAGTGGGATTCAGGTAGGGTGCCACAAAGGGGTGGGGAAGAAGGGGATTGGATTGACGTGCGTCCGCGACGGAGGAAAGCGCTGCGACAGGTTCATCACGGTCAGGACAGTTTTCAGGAAGGGAAGCGGCATCGGAAGGGGGGCGGCTCCAAGCTTCGGCATGAGAGGGTTAGGTATTCATGCCGAGGGGACTGCTATGATGGGGACTATGATTCTGGTTCGGATTTTGCTGATTCAAGGATGGCTTGGGGGGGCGACCGCGACGGTGGAAAGGGATATGGGACGGCAGCTGATCGCAGGAGATGGGGGGCTGAGTGGCGACAACGCAGGCGCAGGGAGGACGGGAGTCATGGGCTGCGGTTCCACGGGCATTAGTCAGAAGGGCGCGGGTCGGACTGGCCTGTGGCAGGAGCGCACAAGCAGGACCAGCGGGAGCTGGAACGCAGGTCTGCAGGGCGGCGGCGCGTTCTTGAGTGGATGGGGGATGTTTCAGACCGCAAGCAGCACCAGCGGGAGCACGTGCAGGAAGCGGCTGGCAGCGCAGCAGTCTCCACCTTAAAACGGTTCGTAACATTCTATATTACCCACTTTCCTCCTCAAGCATCAATTTTCTTTTTGCGTAAGGGTTTTGAGGTATGTGGGATTTTGGAAGAGGTATTTGTGGCTAACCATAGGAATAGGAATGGAGAAGTGTATGGCTTTGTTCGGTATGCTAAGGTGCGAGACGTTGATAAATTGTTGAAAGCTTTGAATAATGTCTGTTTTGG
>Ga0228710_1011355_pt1 | contig 11527 bp, 5 predicted proteins | sample MedpolnodulmetaG_FD_177995 | JGI IMG/M metagenome (GOLD analysis project Ga0228710, IMG submission 177995) | Root nodule microbial communities from Medicago polymorpha collected in Santa Monica, California, United States - pink nodules | ecosystem: Host-associated > Plants > Roots > Nodule... | reverse complement strand
TTTTTTTTAACAAATAGCTTAGTGGCAAAAAAATTCATCTTTTAAGATGAATTTGTGAGTTGTTTTAGGTTTGAACCTCAACCCCTACATATATTATACAATGCCTTTACCAAATTAGTTAAATGACAAGAACTACGATTTGTTTTAATAAAACAAAATAATTAAAACCTTTTTTAAAATAAAACAATAAAAAATGTATACGATTTAAACAATCTTCGTTTTATTTATAAATTTTTATTTTTAATGCCAAAAGTAGAAGATGTACTCGAACCATTACCATGTTAAAAGACATTATGAAAAAAAAGGAAACAAACATAAAGCTAGTAAAAAGAAAGACAAAGAGGCCAACAAGAGACACCGTCAAACGGAGACTCTTATTATTTTATCTAAAAGTTTAAAAAAATTTGTCAGGAATTTAAAATAATAATATTTTGCCCTGTTTATATTTTTTTGATGTTACCCTTATAACTTATTATTATTATTATTATTATCATCAAAAATTAATTTAATGACAATACATGAAATATATATTAAATTAATAAATTTAATATACTAAATTCTAAGTATCATGAATATTTTGTCAGAAAGTTATTTTGAATATTAATTGATAAATTTTTATTATATCTAAGAATTCACATTTATGTTATTTGAACCGCTGGTATAACCAAACATTTCAATTAGTTTACCAGCTATCAGTCATCAAACATCAACTGTAATCTATCGGCTATAAGTCATCAACTAGTTTATCACCTATATGTTATTTTTACTAAACAAAGCCTAAATCAAACAAAACAAAGACAAATCAAAAATGGAAATGCTTCACAACACACCACCCAATAAAAGAATCATAGATAAAACAAAGACAAGCAACATTACAATCAACTATATGTCCAAGCACAAGACATTTTTCATCACCTATTTGTATGAGGTATAAGAGTTAGTTGAAGTCTTATCCATAAATCATTTTCAAAAGGAGAGCTTAATTACATCTACCAATTGTTTAACGGTCACAATCTCACATAAGAAGATTATACTGTTAAGAGATTTTCAGAGGTAGCACATTCGAAATGCAAAATCAAAGTCAGGCCCTACTTAAACCTAGACCCTACACCAAAACACCCAAAAATGTAGGGGATAAGTACATTTAATGGGGATAAGTAACCAGACCCACAATGAATGAGAAATTTGAGACCTTAGGAGATTATGGAAGGCTCGACAACTTGGACGAGGTGCCCTTTAGATTCCAACTAATGAACCCAATAACATTCAACATTAAAAATCACATCCTCAAATCTTTAAAGCACAATCAATTCTTTGAGAATAACTCAGAAGACTGATGTGCGCATCACACACATTTTTCGGAAACTTATGACACTATCAATCAACAAGGTGTATCAGAATCAGACAAACGACTCCGATTGTTCGTCTACTCACTAGGTGGGTATGCAAAAGGTTGACTAAACATACTTCTAAGTGGCACCATAGCTACTTGTGACCAATTAATGAGACAATTCCTTGATTATTTCTTTCCAACAACAAAGTACTTGGAGTGGAAACACAAGATTGCTAACTTTAAGCAGCAAGATGGGGAGACACTTTATTATGCTTGGAAGATATTCATGATGCTACTCAAACGGTGTCCAGGCTACAAGTTCCACAAGATGGAGAATATGCAAGCTTTCACCACATGTCTAAAGCCTCAAACTCGCATGTTTTTAGATGCATCTACCAGTGGTACCATGAATATCAAGTCAGTAAGATAGGTGTGTGAGCTAATTAAAAAAATTTCCTTAAGCGACCATCGCTCCCAAGGTGATGAAAGTGATATCCATAGGAAGAGAGGTCTGATCGACTTACATATACATGATGCCATGCTAGAGAGCAACAAACTTCTAGGCATTCATATTGAAACAATATCGAAGAAGTTAGAAGAAATGAAGTTGGCTCAACTTTCATCAAATGGCTGAGTTTTTAACTTCTACAAGTAAGCTCAAACAAGTTGTACAAGCCTCCCAACATGTTTAGGGTTATCAGACAAACAAGTGAAGTACATGGGGTCATATGCCAGACAACAAAGGAACTCATATCCCCAAGAATGGCTTAAGTACCGATAATCAGCAAACTTGTAGGTTAGCGTGTTGTACTTATCCCCCACAATGATTGAGAAATTGAGTAAATGCATAGCCTAAAGCATCTAATCAGTGACTATTTAGGATTTTATGGTTTTAAGTAGTTTGTAGTGTTATTTAATCATTTTGAACTAGCAATGCTTGTTTTGGATGTTTGATGGAACATGGTGAAGAATTGCATCGGAGATCTCGGAAGCTACAATGTGGAGTTGAAGATGCATCGCTGAAGATATAGGAAGATGCAGAACACCAGATTCCCAGTTAGTACAAACTCATAGGGTCCTTTTTATCATTTCTTAATGAGTAAGTTCTATGGGCTAGCACCAATGATTGATGATACAAGGAATAAAGAATATATCAAACGCTGAAAGGGTATAACAAGGACATCTTATAGGGGAAATGACCAAAGGGTACAACTTGTAGTGGTTGGCCTTGTACGATAAAAGGACAACCACATTTTAGTGCCAAAGGTCCTGAATTTCACTCTTATGAATTGAGCGGCCAAGTTCCAGCTCGGTTTAGCAGCCACTAGAGTTCTCACTCCATCTCATATTCTCAATAGATGAGCATGAGTGATAGTTCTTAGTGATTTAGAGTTAGCATTACTTAGGTAATGCTTCAAGCTCACCTTTTTCCTTGTTGGATTGCAATCTGTAATTAAGTCAATTTTATCCATTAATTGAGCTTTTCATATTTTCATCTTTGTGGTTAAGTTCATCATGACCTATACCCCTTCTTGTTGTTTAGACATGATGAGCTTATGATATATTTGCTTAAGATTTAAAAAGTTATAACTTTGTGCTTATTTCAAACAAAATATTTTAATGCCAAATCTTTAGAAGAAAAACTTAATCACTTTTAATTCTTTTTCCAAGTTCGCTGATGCTTAATTGAGATGGGAATGGAAATATTTTGTTTGATATGAGTTATGTTCCTAAGTAATGGTCAAGGCGACGGGAACATGATAGACCGCTTGAATGCAACTAGGTCTTGGAGGAGCTGTGAGAAACGTTGAGATCTAATTAAGACTCTTATCGTAGGCCACGCCTCAGCCTCTTCCATTCTTAGAGAGCTATTGATGACCAACCTAGTAATGTTGCATGTTAAGTACTGTGATTAGACCTCGATGAAGGTGTGTCTTCACATGCTTAACATGTTGGTTATGTCGAAAGACCCCAATGGACACAAGCTTTTCAGGAAGCCATAGGAAGATATATCTATGTAGATCGTAGTGAAGATCTGTTATAATTGATTCTTTGTTTAAACTACACTTTTAACTTTGAGAACTTCTAAGTTTTTGTTAACTGTTTTCCCAACTTATTATCTTTACTTTATTGTTGCGACTCTTTTTATTTATTTTATTTTCTTGCAAATAAGTTATTTACTAGAAATCTATAGGAAGCTATAGCTCCACAATCCTTGTAGGATCGATATCATTTCATACTATAATTTGGACAATCTATACTTGTACTTAGTCTTTCCACCCTTAAATACTCAATGTTTTGGGAGACACCGAGTACTAAGATGCTCAATGGGAAGACCAATATGAAAACGAAGAAAGAAATTCTTGCGCAATAGTTAAAGGTATCTGCAGCTCATTTGGAAGGAATGATATGTATTTAGGAAGCAACTTACACTGTAACAGTGCAAAGAAACTGCGAAGTAAATGAGTACAAGGATGAAGAAGAGAGAGTGGACCCTCAAAAGGTCATCATAGATGCTACAGAGCTGAAAAGTAAAGCAGTATCCACACTAGTGAGTTCTAAGAGCATAGATAAAAAGGTGCCTAAAGTAGTTGAAAGAGAATTGTTTGAGGAAGAAATCAAAACTGAGTGCGAAGTTGAAAAAAGAGGATAAATAATTAGGCTGCCTTATCCACCTTTGGAAATGATCGTAGGAGAGAAAAGTAAAATGTACCAATAGGGTGGAATTAAGAATGTGATATAAAAAAAAGGAACACCTTAGGAAAATCAAAAGGCCAAATTCTCAAAAGAAAAAACCTAAAAATGCTTCACACTCTACCAAATGTCCATACCTTCCTAAACAAATGAAGGAAAAAGATAAGCGACGGGTAAAAGAACTTGAGTACCTCGTGGCTAAAGGAACTCAAAGTTTTGTTCACACAAAATTCATAAAGGAATTTCTCAAAGAGAAATGCAAACAATAAGGAGATGAAGTTGCGATGCTCAAGGAAAGTTGCAGGTTTATTCAACAAAATAATCTCCTAAAAAAGAAGGAAGATCTTGAATGCACATGTATCGAAGGAGAAGTTGATCATGGAAACAATGAAGGTCCAAAGAAAGTAGACAAGGACAGTACTACGTTTTCCGAAGCACTTCAAAAGAACTTTATTTTCAAGAAAACCAAATGTCAGCTCCTACCAGGAAGTGAAAAGCCTTAAGTTGTTCTCGGTTATGCAAATCTACCATACAATTATCTCAAAAAGAATGTGGAGCCACACAAAGTTGTAGGAAAAATGAAGGAGATGCAAACATCTATGACAACACTTAAAGCTCATTTCAGACTACAAGTTGAAATATCCACCTGGACTTAGGTGGTGGTTTGTCAAGCTCGAGACGTTAAACACATGTTTAATGGGAGGCGACCAATTAGTTTTAAATTTTTTAGTCAATTTTTACTTTTAGTAATTTCTTTTATTAAGCCCGCTTATCACATAATTCCTTCTTTTGCGGTTTGTACTCGTGACTATGCTATTTGATTTTGCATGAATTCCATAACCTTTCCTTTTATATACGTGTGTATCCATGCTTGAATGTTATTTTCTTGTAGCTTGCAGTTGTTCTCTATAAACTATTGGTTGTATCATCATACACACGAGACATTTGTTTGATACTTTGAATCTTTTGCAAGTCACCCTGATTTATTATTATTATTATTATTATTATTATTATTATTATTATTATTATTATTATTATTATTATTATTATTATTATTATTATTATTATTATTATTATTATTATTATTATTATTATTATTATTATTGTCCTATGCTAGACCACTTTAAGCCTCCATGTTTGTTTGTTTTTTTTGTAATGAATCAAGTCATAGGTTCTTAAACCCAAAAATGTTTAGCGAATTTGTAGGGAATCTAACTCCAAAAATATGTTGTTAGCCAACTTTTCCAAATATATATATATATATATCCCACCTATAATCTCAACCACGTTAGAACCTTTTAAAGACCTCCAAAGTGTGTGTGAGATAAATATTTAACTTTGAATTATTGTTTAGAATTGCTTCAAGTTCATAACAAGATGCATTAACATGTCAACTAGAGTGAGAAAATGCATTGACTAGTCCTACTGGCTTTAGGAAGATTCATATTGGAATTGAATATGGCTGAGAGTACGATTATCTTCTCTAAGTTTGTCTTGCTTAAGCGAAAGTGGTAACTTAGTAAAAGGTAGAAGTGTAATAAAAAATGATATTAGTACCCTCTCTGAAAAGGTTTGTTATCTCAAAAATTAATGAAAATTCTAACTTCTTGCTATGTTGTTACTCGAGGGAAAACAACAATTTAATTTCGGGGTTGTGACGATTGAGCATCATATGATTTTTTAGACTATGTTTTCAGTTATTTTAATAAGAATTTGAAGACATTTAGAGGTATTTTAGAGTAGTTTCTCATAGTTTGAGTGGTCTTTTGTATTGTTTTAATTTGAGTCGTTGTAATTAAGTTTATTCTGTAATCACGCAACTCCATAGGTGTTTTGAGTCTTTTTATTGATAAATTTTGTAATTCGTAAAAACAAGACACCACATGGAGAATTATGGAAGTTCAAGAATAAAGATCAACGTTACTTGATTTATTTTTTTTAAGGCAATACAAGTTGGGGAAAATTCATCCCAAGTCTCAAGACATTTCTAGGAAGAATAACACTTAAAGAAGGATGAAAAACTGCAAAATTCACCACTAGAAGATGTCTAAAGCACCCATGAGCATGCCACGTTTGCAGAATCCCATGTCTCTCGCCTACTCTATAGTATGTTTATCTTTTATCTTGTTATGTTTTCAGTTATCATGAGTAACTAAACCTATAAGATTAGGGTTTTAAGGCAAAGATCTATTTATTTATTGGATTAAATTAATTTAATTTCTTTATTCATTATGATTTGAGTTATCCTTTCTTTTCATATGTTTCATGTTTAATTCTTTTTAAAAACTAGGATAGAGTTCATAGACTAAGTCTTGTGCTTTAAGTGAATCGTTACATGTGACTTTTTCTCATGAGTCGTTAATTTATTAGGGATCCTCATGGTTTGAGAGTTAGACACCTGCGTTGAGTGTAAGTGCTTTAGATGACAATTTAGGAGGCACTTGAAATGCTGGAGTCTAACCACGACTTTCATAATTTAGTTTATGACAGTTAAGGAGTAATCTGACATCTAGAGGGACAATAATCTTCTTCCCATGAACTAAACAGTGTTTATATAATCCTTATGTCTTAATTAGTATGAATTCTGCATTAATCCAACAAAGAAGATTGAAGAGATCCGAAGAATCCTAATCATCATCGAACATCTAAATTCCAAATCCTTTTATTTTCAGCGATAAAAACTAATACTCTTATTGTGAAAACAATTTCAATTTGCAAACCACAATCCTTTACTACTTTTTATAATCAATAAGTTTAGAAATTTGCCTAGTTGAAGGACAATCCATATGGTGACAGAGGCAATAGAAAATATACATTGGTAGGTGTTTTTTTTAGAGAAAAAAAAATACAGGTTGGTTTTGATGAAAGACATCTATCATAACCAATTTTGTAATGTTTTTTTTTAGGTAGATATTCAAAATAACAAATAATTATTGAAATTCACACATAAGTCGAGGACCGAGATTGGACTCTGATCACGACATCCAACCTAACAATTTTCATATTTTTGCAAAATTGAGTCAGGACTTGGACATATGTTGTAATGTTTTTTGTGCGTTAGTCCTATATAAATCTTTAGATATAATAAAAGAAATTGATATTATTAACAGTTATACATACTTGCTACGAACAAATATCTCTGAAATTTGGTTGGACGTGTACCAATCATCCAATTATACAACGCCATGTAAAACTTTTGTATTAATATATCTAAAAATAAAATCTAAATTTAAATGAATTTTACCTATGAAATACCCGTATCCAACCAAACTTCGGTATACTTAAGAATTTACTATATTATATTATTAAAAAAAAAAGAATTTACCATATTATAACAATATAATAATATGTTTTTCGGTCTTTAATCCAAAAAAAGGTATGTTTTTCCGTTAAAAAATCATTAGTAAGTTTCACCAAAATAATTACAACATTAAGGGCACATATAGGTTTTGTTTGCGAGTTTGGAGTAGAAGAGAATGAAAGGCTTAGAAACAAAGTAAAGAGTAAGTGGAAGAAATAGATGACATTGGAAGGAGGGGCTTTGGGGGAACTATTTTTGAGTTAAAAAATTATTGAGTTCATCCAAAACAAAGTAAGGGGTAATTATTTTTGAGTACCCTCTCATTTGGAGGAACTCAAAAATTGTATTGGATGAGGATTTTGGGGGGTTTGAGATGGTTTATATGAATTCTTCAAATTTAATATATGTTGTTATAATATTCTTAAAATTAAAAATATATTAATCATAAGCATTAATTTATCACTCTCTAAAAAAAATACTCTTTCAAAAAATGTAAAAAATTTCTCAATTTTTCTCTATATTTCTCTTCCCAAAACCTTTCCTTCCCCTCTCCTCCAAAGTCCAAACTCCCAAACAAAGCCTTGTTGAAATTATTGGAAACTTTTGGTATACATCTTTATTAATTCAGAGTCAATGATTATCAACTTTTTCAATTGTTAATGACCAAGGAAGAAAATGTGAGGAAAAAAGTTAGTATTTTTCTGGGTGCATTGTGTTTGCATATTATATTTACCAACCGACCATTAAAAAGATATAAAGTGTGTAATTTTTCAGTATAAAATATGCGAGTATGATCAATTTGTACAATTTAGTTGACAAACACCATAGATTTTGCAAACTTTTGAGTTTCGCTCTTGGGAGTAGTTTCTTAATATTATTAATTTTGACCCAAGTTTCTTAATATATAAAAATCTGTAAATATAATAAAAACTGAGTAGACATCTTCCTTAAAAAATAAAACTGAGTAGACGTCTTGATAATGTTTATTTTTTTGACAAAATCTTGATGATGTATTTTTGAATAGACATGAATTTAATCGGGAAGAGTTGATGTGAGTGTTTTTTTTTTTTAGAAAATGATGCGAGTGTATTGAACTCCTAGTGTCTCCTTGTTTTGTTTTCTCTCGATAAAAAAAGGTTTTACCTCAATTGACAGGATGTTGTATTATACATGCAAGAGTCAAAATTTAAATCTCAAATTGTTCACTTACACACCTTAAAATGGCGGAATTATCTGTCACATAAAACAATGAAGTTCTAGTCACAATGTTATTTGACAAAAAAAAAAAAGTATTACCTCAAAACTTAAAGTTACTTAAACAACATGCCTCAAAGCTTAAAGAATGCGTTAAAGTTACTTACACATTACCCACCAAAAAAATCATCTATTCTTGAATATTTTTCTTTTTTTGACACATAGTAGTATGTGTGTGTATATAACTCACTAAATTTACTAAAAAAAACTTTACATTAAAAAAAGATTATTAAATGCAATTAATATTTTTTAAAACATATAATTGATGTGAAAATATCTATCAGTTTTTTCGATCACTTAACTCCATTGAAAAAATTTGTTTAACCATATTTAGTAGAGTTTCCTCCAATAGTTCAAATTGTTTGAACTAAAGGGCCTTGCTTAAAAACTTATCGGGTCCATCATTACAATTTTTTTTTTTACCAAAACAAAACGATATTCATTTATTCAAATTGATAGAGTACATCATATACAAACATCATTAAAAACGTAAAGGGTGAATCTGTAAACAAACTCACATCATTCAAATTGATATAGTACATAAGATACAAACATCGCTAAAAACGTAAAGTGTGAATCTGTGAACAAACTCACATCACCCATGTTAATAGAATACAATGACAAAATGCCTACAAATAATATGATAAAATCCAACTCACTGAAATACTCATGTTTCCGGATCTACAACGTTGATGCCCAAATCATTGATTGAATTTGTAATTGACTGATGTCGAGCTTTCAATAGGAACTAAACGAACACCGCGACAAGACACAAAATCAAACGCCGCACAGGGCAACGAACAACACAACGCCGCACTTAGACAACGAAATCACAAAAAACACAAAAGGAAAAAATTTGATATATGTGAAAGCCACTTATTTAGATCGAAAGAAAAGGAGAAAAAAAGATGTAGAGGTGTGATTTTAGATCAAAAAATGATCTAAAACCACTCCTCTTCGATGAATGAAGGACAAAGAAAGTTTAGAGAGAAGTTGAAGTTTCTCTCACTAAAAAACTAGGGCCGGCTATTGAAAATTACAACTCTTTTTTAAAGTTCATATTAAGCAAACACTTATTTGAGGAACATTTTAGCCATGAAATTATAAAATAGAGTAAAATTAATTAAGAGCCCATTTGTTTTGGATATTTTTTTGGAAAAAAATTCTATTTTAAATCACTTTTATTATTTGAATAGTGTAAGTTTCAGGTTTTAAAAAAATCATTTTTAATCTCAAAATGAGAAGTTATTTTTAGTAACTTTTCCTATTTTTTATTTTTAAAACAAAAAAATTAAGTGTAAAGGATTCAAATCATAAAAAAAAATAATGTTTTTTTATGATATTAAACAAATGAAAATTAGCTTTACCAATTCTCAAAAATCTCTAAAAAAAGATATCTAGCTTTTTTAAATCAAAATCATTTATTTTGAAGGCAAAATAAACACGCCTTAAATTTATTTATATATATAAATTACACATGAATGGAAGACAACATACAACCACCAAATATATGTTTTCTTTTTTCAAATATTTGAGACTAGAGTAAATATAAATTAGGTCTTGGCCCACTTTACGCGCATCTAGGCCTACATGTCCTCTCTAAAGGAATCACATTTGAAGTTAAACGACAAATTTCTACACTTTGACTACCATCTTCAAAGATGAAAGGTAGAATATTGGAATTGCAACGATGACCGAATTTAGAAGCGCAATCCTACCACCAAGGCTGGCAGACTTGTTCCTCTTCAAATTTGCTCCAACTGGTTGCTCAAGGTAGTTGAATGGTATCGAGCCAACCTTAAAAATCAAGAAAGATGCATCCAACTCCAAAAAAGATGTATCCCCACCCTTATCAATCTACTCTTACAAAAGTTGACTTTAATCGAGATGCTAAGACAAATCACCTTGATGTCGCTTAACCACATATTCTCAACAGAAGACCTATTAAAAGTGTGTCATTTGCATATTGCAAATGTTAAACCTCTATTTCAACTCCCACTTAAAAACTTGTCAAACAACCCAATGGATGCTGACATACCCAATACAATACCCAAACCCTCTGCCGCAAGGATAAATTGAAGAAATGGCCAATGCGATTAAGCGGGAAGACTTCACTACACATCAAATTTTGTGTCAGAGATTAGTCATTGTAGTGAATTTGATGGATATATGATATACGTAATATACTCACTCATCTCTATTATAAAATCACTTTGGAACTTTTGTTTATCCTTAAATATTAGACACTTCTCAAATTTATATATACATTTATTATTACTTTTGTAAAAAACTATATATATTTTTTAATACTATTAATTTATCTTAAAATATGAAAAATCAGCATGTTATATGTTCTCCTTCAAAAACTGTTAATTTAGTACTAAAATTGTAAAAAAAATAAAATAGTACTAATAATTTAGTAATAGGCGTACATAAATTATCACAAAGTGATATCAACATAAAACACATGAAGGTTTGAACATTAATTTTTATTTTTTGGTCAAGAAGGTTTGAACATTTTTAAGTAGGAAGAAAGTGATCTTTTGCACGGGATATAGCTGAACTTTGAAGCATACCAATTCTAGGAACCATCAGAGGAAGCAATAATGAGTTCCAAAGACATAGAGATAGAGGTGGTTGTCTGAAAAGAAGGTGCATATAGCTGAGAGAAAGAGGCAGTAGTAAAGACCAAGGTTTAAGAATTAAGAGAGTGAGTAAGGTTTTTTACCCTATTAGTGATAGACATATATTAATGTGTTCTTATTTGCAGCTTTTCCAATATAGAAGAAGAAACTTACACATACACAAACACAAACACACAAGTTATAAGAGAGAGAAATTGCAAGCATGGTAGTCTTGAATAAATGGGTCCCACATTTTAGGTCCCACAACACCGCCCATGCGCACGCTGTCTTTCTTACCAATATCAAACCCATCATCGATCC
>Ga0228710_1011352_pt1 | contig 11530 bp, 4 predicted proteins | sample MedpolnodulmetaG_FD_177995 | JGI IMG/M metagenome (GOLD analysis project Ga0228710, IMG submission 177995) | Root nodule microbial communities from Medicago polymorpha collected in Santa Monica, California, United States - pink nodules | ecosystem: Host-associated > Plants > Roots > Nodule... | reverse complement strand
ATATATATATATATATATATATATATATATATATATATATATAGATAGATATTTTATTATAAAATATTTACCTAAGTTTAATTCAAGTCATATGTTATTAAATTGAAATTAAACAATACAATTAGATTATTAAGGGAAAAATTCTAGGAGAAAAATATACAACTAAAACAGAGCACCCAAATTGGGTGCTTAAATGAGTCATCTGTGTCTACATCATTAATTTTACAGTAATACTTAATAAGCATCGATTTTCTCCAACTCAGCACCTCAAAAGAAATTTATTAAATAGGTCCCACAAATAATTATATATCATTATATTTCAACAAAATTTATTTGATTTATTCAAATTTATTAAATAGGATCAAAAAAAATGAAAAGAGAGATGGTGATTTTATAACCACCATTCTCCATAGGCACCCATATAGTTCACTCCACAATTGGGGTGCCTATTTAATGTGGTGCTAAATAGGTTAAACATCCACCATTGTAGATGATCTTACCTTAGATGTAGCACAATATATCAATGCACTTGAATGTAAATCAGATTACTCTCACTACAAATAAGAGAGTATTTGAAGGTGAGAAAAACAAAAAAAGGGGGGTTGAATTGTGTTTGTTTTTTTTTCGTTTTCACCTACTGAAGTCACTAATCAGAAGCAGATAGAATTCAGCTTTTGATGTGATAATTAGAATCTAAATGCAGCGGATAAAAACACACACACACACACAGAGAGAAGAAAGACACAAACCAATTATACAAGTTCCTTTCATAAACCGGAAGTAGTCATGTCCCCCTTACACTTACAAGGAGAGTTCACTAAAATGTAATATCTGATTACAACTGCTCACTGCAACACCTAGCAAGAGACTTCAAACAACTCAAGCACAACTGCAAGAGATTTCCTATGCTCAAGAACACAATCAAGAGACTTCCTATGCTCAAACACAACTGCAAGAGACTTCTATTCAAACAGAATTACAAAGAAATTTGTTTGAGGTTGAACACTTGATATACAATCAGTGGTGTTCACAATGCAAATCAGATACAGACTTTTAAGACTCTAGAATTTCCATGATATGAACTTTGATAAGAAATTCTAAGTGAACTTTTGATGTGAAACAATTTCAACAGAGTTTTGGCACTTGTAAAATTGTTGTATGAGTCTTATCTATAAAACTGCAGGTCTTCATTCCTTTATATAGAGGTGTGAAAGATACGTTGGAAATTGTCAGTACATCAAATAGAGTCGTTTGAAGCTTGATCAAATCACCAATGATCTGTTGTCTGATTTGGTTATTATTCTATGAAGGATCAATTTCAAATCCATTCCATGTCTAGATGAACACCGTTGCATGCACAGCTGTGGTTCTTGTACTAGCAGACACAAAAATAGAGTAGTGGAGATAGTGGTTGTACACTTCGTACAAATGTCCTTTTTCAACGCTCTCAACTGAATAAGCATCTAATATCTTCAAATCCATTTGAAATAGCCGTTGTTTTATTCTCCCAATCTTCTGTAATGATAGGCGTGATTCAACCATCATTTGAACAACATTTGAAGTTCTTCGGTCTTCCAGCTTCTGGTGAACTGCTTCTGTAGAGGTGCTTCTGATGACGTCAGCTCCTTCAGAACCGCTTGTCTTCAGAACCTCTTTCTTCAAATGCTTCAAGCTTCCTTCTTGTTGATTCCATTGCTCTCATTTGTTCTATCATAACATATGCTTCAAAGAGACACTAAATTTTTGTCTATAGTCCTGCATACTTGAACAAATATTAGCATATCCAATTGACACTTTTAATACCTTATAATCATCAAAACTCAAAAGATAATGTTAAACACATTTTGTTCTAACAGTATTCTCATCATTATAAATTATCAAAACAGAATATTAAAACCTTTCTCTTATATCCTATAAGTAGATTTGATGTAGTTTTTTTATGAGTAAGATGGGATATGGTTAGTTGTTCGTTACTGGTTAGTATAGATTATTAAATAAAAAATAATAATTAGATATACATCAAGGTTAATATACATTGTCAGACCCTGTATTAAGGATTCAAACTTTCATCTTTTTGTTGTCCTATTTGTCTTTGGATGTATCAAAATTGTATAAACAAATATCTCTTATGTTAGTCATATTTGTTTTTAGATTGTCAAATTAGTTTTTGAAAGTGTTTTTTCGTTATTCAATTCAGTCCTTACAGTTACTAACTAATCTATCATGTAACAGAGCTTAGGACGACATGATCTCGACGCTCGTGTTGATGACGATTAGGTGCGGCGGTAGCCGTTCTCCGATGGAGGGGAAGTTACCTTTAAAACATATTGCCGCTCCGACGCTCAAATCATTATGTAATCGAGTTCGAGAAAGCGTGTAAAAGTAGGTAAATGGTGATTGCAATTCGTATAAATTATTAATTTGATTTAATTGTCTGAAGTTTAATTATTATTCAATGTTAATGTAAAACTTATTTGAATTTTTATGTTCATCCAATCACATTTTAGGAAAAAAAAATAGTGGTGAGTAACTAATACACAAAAAAGAGTGAATAAATTTTAAAAATAAAACATAAACAGGTCGGGTTGGCCATGGCCCACACGGGCTGGGCTGACTCTAGAACTTGTGGCCCAAATATAAATGGGTTGGGCCAGTCTGACTCATTTATATAGTCGGGCCTTTGGGTTGGGCAAGGCCAACCCATTTGACACCTCTATCTGCAACACTATATAACATTTAATATAATAAATAGTGGTTTTTTATTACAAAATAGATGGGAGACTAAAAGAGCTTAAGAAATATAAAACAGGGAACCAAACTAGTGGTGTTAGAAATAAGGGATTAAAATTTTGATTTTGTTAGATTAGAAGGACCAAAAATGCTTTTAACCTTATTTCAATTAACCCTTAAATATATTTTCTTTTAAGAATGCTATATGGTTGATGTTAAAAAAATTATACTTTATTATTGGTGTTACTAAAAAAGATAAAACAAATTATTGCTAAAAGATAAACATAGTTTTTTGGTTTAAAAGGGAAAAAACAAAATAGTTTTTTACGATCCTTCAAAAACAAAAAAAAAAGGTTTTTACGATACAATTTGGTTTTAAAAGGCTCAGGTTGTTTCTTGGAAGCGTTAAACAGGTGCCAACTGCATCGTGAAATCAACAATCGCAGTAACAACCGTCGTAGTATTGCTTTTCTTTTCTCTGTGAAGTTAATCACAATGAAGAGACAAAGGCATAAGCATAACCCTAACCCTAACCCTAACAAAGACAGACTTAGCAACTTGCCTGATTGTCTTCTACTTCACATACTCTCCTTTCTAGACACCAAACATGCAGTCCAAACATGCATATTGTCCCCAAGATGGAACAATCTCTGGAAACATCTTTCCTCCCTTAAATTAAGTTCCAGACACTTTCCAAAAAATCTCAAGGGTTTCACCAATTTTGTGTCTCACGTTTTCTCTCTTCGCAATGACACTACGTCACTGCTAGCCCTCGATTTTCAGCGTGAAGGTACAATGGACCCTCGCATACTCAAAAGAATTTTGAAATATGCTTTCGCACATAATGTCCAACAATTACAAGTTGATGTCAAATGTTTTAATCCACAATTTGCCCCTTCCTTCTTTTCATGTCACACTTTAACCACTCTTAAACTCACAATTGACTATTATTCTCATCAAAATTTATTTCCTATTTCTCTAAATTTACCACAAATAACCAACTTGTCTCTACATGGCTTTATCTTCTGTGTTGGCGATGATGGTCTAGTCAATCCCTTTTCGACATTAAACAAATTAAATAGTTTGGTCATTACCGGTTGTATTGTTCGTGATAATCAAAACCTCTGCATATCGTGTGCCACACTCGCCAGTTTAACAGTAGAAACCGGCTTTTCTAAGTCTGAGATGAAATTTCAGTTATCCACGCCAAGTCTTTGTACCTTTGTTTATTGTGGGCATGTTCCTTTTCAGAAACTCTGTGCGAGCAATAGCAATCTCTCTTGTATCAATCATGTAAATCTTGATGTAGGAGTGTGGTTAACTGGCGCAGAAAATCCTTTGCTTCTACTCAACTGGCTGGTTGAGATTGCTAATATCAAATCATTGTCGGTCACATCAAGAACTCTTAAGGTAATTCCGTGAATGTTTGTGTTCAAAAAATGTTAGCAGTTTTCACTTTTTATTACAACATATTTTCTTCCAAACTTGCTGATTTAGAGTCTTCCGTCATTGATTAGGTTCTCTCATTAGTTCCTGATTTGTTGACGGTTGAGTTCCCTACCTTGTATAACTTGAAGTCACTTAAAATAGAAGCATCATCAATACCTAAAGGAATAGTGGACTTTTTGCTTCAAAATGCACCATCAGCAAAGGTTGACATCTGACCTCATTAAGGTAAATGTCCTTTCAACTTGTAAAACACAATTTTTCTGGTTTAGTTTTTCCCTTCTTTTATTTTTTTCCCTTGGCCCCCATTTACATGCATGCTTGATAGATTGTTTGATGAAATGTTAAATTGATGAATTTTGGAATCGTCTCATTATTATTTTTTGTTCTTATTTTCCTTCTGATTGATATCTGCTTTTGTTTTCCGTTTGTGTTCAACATAGTGCCTCTAAAATTTTAAAGATGCTGACCTAAGGATTGACTTCCTATTTTCTTGATTTTTGGATGTATCGGGTAATGTGTAAATGACTTGCTTGTTGGAGTTCATGTATGGTTTCTAATATGAATTTGTGGGAAACGAATACAATTTCATACTCTTAATGGTGTTATTTTTTCAGTTGAAACCAAAATAAAGTTCCCATGAGAACTATAGTTGTAGATGATGGGTTTTGCAGAAAATTCTGGCTGGAGGGTACTATCCAGTGAACTATGAGGTGCAGTATTTTTCCCAAGAGATAAGAACAAGATTGGATGCAGTTTAATTTAATAAGAAAAAAAATTCCAAGAGATTATTTGTTTTTTTGACAGCTAATTTTTTCCAAGAGAATTATTTACCTAGCTAGATAACATATTTCAAATTTATTTATTGTCCTGCTACTTACTAAACTTTTGGTTTCTATTTTTGTTTTGTTTATTATAATTATACTTTAAGGAGTCTTATATATTTCGACAGTTTTTGGTCATGCATTTGATTCTTCTAGTTTAATTTGTAGACCATGTTATTTTCGTCAATTTGAGGTACTTGTGAGCAATTACTAAGTGTCTAAAGTGTAATTTTTTAATCGTTTTAATGACGACATGAAAATGTAATTGGTGAATGGATCATCATGTGATAAATAGCTATGTACCCTGCTCCTATAGGACAAGAAATCATGAGACAACCTAAGAGGATCATGTGTCTCGCACATTGGTGAGGATGCTCAAATGCCCCACCTAAAAGGGGCAGTTTGGGAAGGGGGAGGTTACGAGGACACGCCCCGAAATAACCTCCAGATGGTTCTTGCGAGCGAGTTGAGTTTTGGACATAAAAGGACCATGAAAGCAAGGAAGAGAGGGCTTTTACAAAACATAAAAACTATGTCGCCCTTGCTTTGAGAACAATATCACGCCCTTGCTTTGAGAACAATATCATCAAGGGCAGTATAACAAGTACAATGAATTTCACAACTCCTGAGGAAAAATAATGAATGTTTACTATCCATACACTAGAATTGGAAAGGCAATATTGTCGTTGTTTTTTTTAATTGTCTTTAACAACATTCTAAGAACCCTTGATCTTCAATTCTTCATCCTTGATCATATACATGATGTCTTGATTTGATGATTTACATGATTCCTTACTACAAAACACTCAAAACACCTATGGACAACTCCTCTTACTTTAATCTTATTTGTCTTCAAGTGCAAAAAAAAATACTAAAAACATAGCCAAAATGTAATATGATGTTTTGTCATGAAAGAACGACATTATCTTACTGGCAGAGGGGCTTGTATCTTCATGTGACTCATCCCCAAACACAGCTTTGCATTAATTGTATGGATGAAAAAGAGACTGAGGAAGAAGGACCCCTGGTGATGTTGCTTCATTGGAATCATGGGGTTGGGTAAGGTCACATCACCTGAAAGTGAGGGACCTAGATTTTCGGACGATGTAATAAATCATGGAATCATAGGGAAGAAGGTCATAATGATCAGCAGAAAGCAAGAATAGTTTCACTCATGAGGGAGATACTCATAAAAACTCAATATAGAAATTAATAGATTGATAAAAGATGATGAAAGAGTACAATGATTGTTCCTATATATAGAGGTTAGTTGGAGTAACTAACTCTAAACTAGGTTTCTAATTCTAGTTAACAAAAGCAATCGTTTCTTTCCTCTATACCAAGGTACCCACCACTAACGGGATTCGATTTGTTGGAGAACGTTGAAAACAAAGAACAACGAAAACGAACCAATTCTTTTGTCGGGATCGAAATCGACAAATGAATTATCACGTAACTTGAAAATACGAAGCTGCTTGTTGACGACGATAACAAGTTGTTCGGCCTGTTTTCCAACGAAGGACCACATGGCGAAATGCCTCACGGGGGCAACGCCGTAAACAAAGCTCTTCAATCTCCTCGGTAAAGTTGTGATGAACTCTTTCAATGCTTCAAAAACATTGAAAACAGAGCACCGATTCTTCAATTCAGGTTCAAGAACCTCCGATTTCTCATCTTCTTGCGAATCAACGAACACAGAATCGTCTTCATAGACGATGTTGCAACAAGGATTGATGATTACGCAAGAAATCTCACCAGTCTTGATGGAGAATCCATCGAATTTTGGTTTAATTGAAGGATTAGAAACCAGTTTGATTGGATAACTAAAACTGCCGAAAACAAAGTGATGATGAGAAGTTGAAGTTTCCAGAACGTGTGAAGAATTAGTGAGAACTTCATCATCACCGTATTCTTCATCCTCATCATATGTTGAATCAAAATCAGAAGCATCAATGTCTTCCTCCCTGGGTTATCTCTCTCATACCATGTTATGAATCATGGAATCACGGGGAAGAAGATCATAATGATGAACAAGAAATCAAGCATAGTTCCGCTCATGAGAGAGATATTCATAGAAACTCATTATAGAAATGAATAGATTGATAAAAGATGATGAAAGAGTACAATTGTTGTTCCTATATATAGAGATTAGTTGGAGTAACTTACTCTAACTAACTCTAAACTTGGCTTCTAATTCTAGTTAACCTATCAACTAACTATAGTTGATTATTCATACTGTAATGAACCAAGAATTCCCTTCTTCTTGTCCTTTATTGTATTGAGGTAGTCATGGTCGACATGCTTTCTGTAAAAAGAGACAAGCTAACGTTAGAAACACTTAAACAATAAAGAAAAAAGAACCTGAATGATACTAATTCAAAATGGATGAAATGAGAGGCCACATAGCAAGAAGGGTTTTAGGCTATTTTAAGATATTATAGCCAATAAGTCTTTTCGTGTCAATTCTCCGCTTCTTGAACTTTTCATTTCCAGTTTCCTTATCAACTATGATGGTCGGATCAAAAGTATCAACATATGTTTTACGATTATTGACAAATTCCACCCGAGTTGTCGAGAGGTCATTTTCCTGAGATAGAACGATACTTTGGTTACTTCTAAAGGGTTTAACATAGCACTGATGTTGAAATTCAATTTGACAGCAGAAAAGATGTCGTCCTCATAGTCAAAGTGAATCTCTTTGTCAAGAAACAAACGTGAGGGAACAAAATGAGATCTTTGTTGAATCTTTCCTATGACAAACTATAACGTATTGATACATAAATATTTATTTTTTTAGAATCCTCAAAAAGATCAAAAAACTTTTGAGGATGATATAGAAAAAATTCTCATGCAGGACCTCGACCCCATAACATTCAGAAACCTTTACGAAGGCTGATATATTGCCCCAACAATTGAGATGCAACTCTGAGGGGGAACCTTTAGTGCATTCAAATCCATTACTTTAAATTAAGTGAAAGGTATATAAACTCTAATATGGCGCACGACATAATCATGCATTGCAAAGGAACACCCCAAAGTCATTGCAAATGCAACCTTCAATTTTGGGGATCCTCGAAACACCATACTTATATATTATGAGAATTGTTTTAAAAATCAATCCATACATCAAACCATTTAAAAATAGTGGTTGGACTACTCAAATAACTAAACCATGAAAAGTTCCAATTTAGGGTCCAATCAGCTGAATTGTTCGGTTCAATTCAAATTTTAAAATATTTCTTTTAAGTTTCAAAATAAAGAGTTAAAGACAAATCTAATATAAATAAAAAAATTGGACTAATATTTTATACTAAGGTAATCACGATAGTTAAATTTGAACTATTTTTAAAAGGCCCAAATTAGAATCTCAAATATGGTTTAAATCATCTTAAATTACCTCTCTAGGGCTCACAGTTAGAAGATGAGTTGCCATGCTTCCTCGAGCTGTTTCCACAACATATCCACCTACATTAGTATAAGTTTCATTTTCAAGCATGGGAAATAGATAAAGTCACATGACGACAAAAACTCATTTGACAATCCGGAGTAGCTTCTGATATAAGTATATATGCACTGTATAATCCATTATACAATATTTTACAAATATTTACATGATAATATAAGATTAAATAGATGTCCATGTAAATTTACTTTTACTTTTAGTGCATAGTAATAATAATGTACCCAAAAATAAATGTTTTTTAAAGGCCTAATTCTTTTAAACTTAACCTTCTTGAAGGTATAAAAACATGTACCCTACACACCTATTTCTGTCAAAAACTCAAAGATACTTTACATATTTTGAATTACATATTTGAAAAATCTTAAATTTTATAGCAATGCAAATGAAACTACAATTACAATTAAATAAATGATCATATTTTATTTAAGATTTATATTTTATCTTATATTTTCCAAAAATATAATATCTCTATCTATCATATCACTTTTTGTGTTTATAATTTCTAAAGATCAATAACTCATAAAATTTGGTCAAACAAATAATGCGCAGAAAATTTACTTTCCCGAAACACTAAAATCAAAGGTAAGAAAATCTTCCGACTATAATATATTATCTTTATTTAAGACTTATATCTTTATATTGATTTTATTTATTATATTTTTATAATTCTAAAACATAGATTTGAATTTTTCAATTATTTTGCGCATAAAGTAAATATAATTTTCATTTTCAAGCATGGAAAATAGATAAAAATAAACGCCAAAAAGAGGTAATTTAACAATCTGAAGTATTTTCCAATATAATTATATATGCACTTATGGTTTCAAGGCTTAATACACATTAACTCTTCACTCCCTCTACGACCTCTCTATATCAACTCTATAACAATAATCAAATATTCATCATCGACATGAGGAACATGAAACAACTGAGGCAATTGAAGAATAACATTTCAGATTTCGAGTCACGTCAGAAGAACTCTACAAAACCTTTCACACGACGTTTCTTTGATGCATTCATATCAAATGATGCACCATACTTGTATAGCCAAGAAGAATTGACCCAAGTCCAGCCTTTATCATCAATCTATAACAATGCTATTGAAGAAGAAAAGGTGAAGAAACGAATTGTTATCACCCCGAAGAAGAAAAAACCAAGAAAGAGATTTATTTTTAATGCAAAGAAGGGTTCAAAATCAAAGAACGCATCAACATCAAAGAAATTATTTGTGTCAAAGAGGGCATCAACACTGCCACCCCCACGAGTAATTTTGGCTTTGCCGGCAAACCCTTGAGCCTAAAATTTGTTATTGCGTTTTGTGGGTTGTATTAAAGATTAGTTTTTTTATTAGAAAACTTGGTATCCAGCTTAAGAGGTGATTAATCTAGCTTTAAATATTATCTATTTTTTTTTTTGTTATGAAGCAGAAAATTTGACATATAGTTAGCACTTAACATGATTTTATGGGTTCATATATAGCGTCGCATGCAATTACTAAATTTTTAGAAATAAGTGGTAAGAGTTTATAGGCCCATCATGAATAGTAGTAACCTAGCCCATTATTAGAGTATATATACATAATTCATGAGAGAAAATTAGGGTTACACTCATTTCACACTTTCACAAAATATAGAGGCCGGAGAGAATTGAGAGAGAAGAGAATAATAGAAGAGAAAGAGGAAGACCCATTTGGAGAAAAGTGAAGAGGAAGCTAGGATTCAATGGAGAGGGTGAAGATTCTTGGTGAATTAGCTTAGCTTAAGGAAAACAAGGTAAGGGGGATAGGTTTTCTCTACTTAATAACTTATAATCAACTTTTAGCTTATGGGTCATAATTATTTTGATTGAATTGTGAAGATTGATGATTATATGTTTGGATTTTCGTGCTTGAATTTAAGTGGTGAATTTGGGTATATGAAATTTTTTAAAAACTTGTTGATGCTTAAATTCCATTGTTGTTGTATGTTAAGTTGTTCACTTTGAGGTTTTAGCTTAAATTGGTGAAAAAGATGATGTTGTTGATGATTAATGATGAATTCATGATTTATATGATATGAATGTTGTTGGGTAAATGTTTAATTTGAGAATCCATGAAATTGGTTGTGATAAATGTGATTTTTGGTTAAGTTGTTGTGTTTTGTGAAAATGGGTCAAAAGAGGAGAATTATGATTTTGAATAGATTCATGGATTTGTTATGATGAATTGGATTGAGTTGGATTTCTGTTTTTTATTGTTATGTTTTGAGAGGAATCATTTGAGAGAAAATTGGATTTTTGAGCTCAAAGTTGTTTTAAGCACTTTTGAGAAATATGTCATTTTGAGGTTTTTTAAATAAGTTGTTTTGGGTGAGAAAACTATATTTTGGGGTGAAGATTGACTGTTTAAATGTTTGGAATGAATTCGGTGAAAGCGGAATCAAATACATATCGAAAATCAAACTTTTCCCACGCAGAAAAACACAAAAACGTGCAGTCTTGCAACAGAGCAAAACACACGGTCACCTACGTATAGGAAGAGCACGGGCCATGTGTTTTTTCCTAGACCGTGTGTTTTTTCCTGCGCAAAAGTGCACGGACCGTGCGTTCTACGGGTGGTTCAGAACATCGTTTTTTCGTACTTTCAAGGTTCCAAATGTATCCCTATGAATTCCTAACACCTAAACCTACTTGATTAGAATTTAATTGAGCTTATTTGAATGGATTAACTTAGCTTATTTTGGGGAAAGAGAATGATTTCGAAACATGAAAAAATGAGACGAACTTTGAGAATTTTGAGAAAATGAATTGACTTGTGAAACATTCTCAAATTGGAGGCCAAATTTGTGAAAATCAAAAAAGACTTTGAAAATTTTAAGATGAAACATGCATCTCTAAAAAAAGAACTATTTGTAACTCCTCGTAAAGAGTCACCTACTATTAATGTCCCAAAGCCTTCAAAAATTGAGGATATATATGGACATGTGAACACTACTACAAAAATGGGCTTATATAGCGTTTTTTTTTTGCTTTAGCTAGCGCTTTGAGAGCGCTGCTGTAAATGGCGCTGGTAAAGGTAATATAGCGCTTT
>Ga0228710_1011351_pt1 | contig 11534 bp, 2 predicted proteins | sample MedpolnodulmetaG_FD_177995 | JGI IMG/M metagenome (GOLD analysis project Ga0228710, IMG submission 177995) | Root nodule microbial communities from Medicago polymorpha collected in Santa Monica, California, United States - pink nodules | ecosystem: Host-associated > Plants > Roots > Nodule... | reverse complement strand
TTTAAAAAATAAAAAAAAATATAATTTTCTTTAAAAAAAAAAAAAAAAAAAAAGTCACGCTATCATAGTTGTATAAGCAATTATAAACCAGCAAAGTCAAATAATCTTTGAAATTAATCGTAATCAATTTGAATCATAATCACTTATAAACCAACAAAGTCAAATAATCCATAAAATTAATCGACTTTGATTAGTTGTAACATGAAAGAAAAAAAAAACTTACAGGTTAATTCTGAATTCTGATGCACGGGGGTGAGAGAGGTTGGGAAAAACAAAACAATGCGGGAACGAACTATGAACTGTGAGAACCCAAATTATTAATATTTAATATAGTGCTAACAAATCTTTTTCTAAAATATTTTGAGTCTTAATCTTTTTTTTAGATGATTTAAAGTCCAATCTTTAACAATATTTTTTGCTCACGTTTGTTACTAATCTTTTTTTAGAGGATTTAAAGTCCAATCTTTAACAATATTTTTTGCTCACGTTTGTTACTAATTTTTTTTTAGAGGATTTAAAGTCCAATCTTTAACATTATTTTTTTCTCACGTTTGTTACTAATCTTTTTGTTAGAGGATTTAAAGTCCAATCTTTACCATTATTTTTTGCTCACATTTGTTAGAATTGATCAAAGGCTAATGAAGAATAACTTATATTAATAAAATAAAATAATAATATTAATAAAATAATATGGAAATACTGTTTTTTGTGTAAGAGATATGAAAATATTTGGCAATCTTTATCGATTGTATTGATGGGAACAACACAAATGTACATCTTTCTTTTTTTTGTGAGGGTAACACATATGTACAACATAAAAGCGGCTGATAAAAAAGTAACATGAGTTTTTGTTTTGTGCTAGTTTTTTGTGAGTTTGATATGTGGTTACGGAGGTAAAAGAGGGTTAACGTGGACGATTGGTGACATGAGTTAGTAATCCACTTGTTATGTTATAATTGGCTAACGGTAAGAACAGTTCATAAAGAGTTGTGTCTAAGTTTTCTCCTTAAATTAAATTTATTGTTATATATTTGTTACATGTGTTATTTGTATTTAAAATTAAGGGTATTTTTAGAAAGAAAAGTTCAACCCAAAAGTGTGCTGAAAGAAATAGGTTTTCTTTATATATATAGTACTTCATAGATTAAAATTTAAATTTAAAATTAAGAGTATTCTTGGAAAGAAAAGTCCAACCCAAAAATATACTGAAAGATAGTTTTCTTTATATATTCAGTATATGTACTACATGAATTACAAATACACCATATCTCCATTTAAAAAAAAACTTGGAATATTACCGGCTAAAATTACAAGCGGTCAAAAGCTCAAGAAATTTTTCGACGGCTGATTTAACGTTTGTGGTGGCCAACACCGCCGGTAATGTTCCTAGTAAATCCCATTTTTTTTAATTTTGACAAATAACAATTTAAGATATAAATATTTTTTTTAAAAATTATTGTAAAATTTTTAAAATTTTGTTTAAGATAATTGAGGGATGAAGTTAATAGCAGCATCCCATTTTTGAATTTTGTGTCCGCCGATAAAATCTTAAATTCTTGTAGTGACCCAAGTCGTCCCCCCACAACAAAGAGGTGGACCAAACACAAGACCATGAGTTTGGACAAAATTGCAACAAATATGATAATTAAGGGATTTTTTTTTGAAGAATGATAATTAAGGGATTTGAAAGTTCAATTTTAATATAAAATAAAATTTTCTTGAACGGGATAAAATAGGATGGGCTATATTGAAATTAAACCTTTATTTTTTAATTACTCTTATTTATATAAAATAAGTTCCTATGAAGGGTACATGTACTTTTGATAATGCTTGATTTTTCTTTGCTGCTATAACTAATATCGTTGGAGCGGGAGGTAGTATATTTTTTTTTTTAAGTAATCTAGTGTTTAGAATTTATATTTTTCAATATGAATAAGTAGGGTGTTTGAGGTTCAAACCCTAACCCCTACATATAATAATGCATGTCTATATCAACTAAGCTATGCTTACAGGACGTATATGTTATTCACATAATATATGCAGGTTTCACTCTAAACAACCACCAATCTCTATATAGCACTACTGACACTTTTTTTTCTCTCTATCATATCATCGTTATAAAGTTTTCATCCTCGGGTAGCCATTTGTCAAAAAAAAATAAAAATCCTCGTGTAGCCATTACTAATGTCAATTGGAAAATACGTTGAACACATAAGATAGATTTTATCAATCAATTTTTCTCCATATCAAGAGTCAGATAACAAGCATTTAACTATTTATTTGAGTCCAAATATCTTATCATCGATTTCCTTCGTCATGTAAGTGACTAAATACGTCTATGATTTAGTCCCTGGAAAAAAATCGACTTTTGGTTCTTAGAATATTTTTTGTCTACAGTTTTAGTCCCTATTGCAATTAAACTAAGTTATTCATGAAAACTATTGCGGGGATTAATAATTTAAAAATGTATTTATGATCATAAAAAATAATACTTTAAAATTTGAAAGGGATTAAAAACAAATTTAAGACAAATTTTTTTTTAAAATATAAGTAATTGGCTTGAAAAATTGACGAGGGTAAATGTGAGGTCAGATCTGAACAGATTCATGAGGACAACTTGATGGTGAGGATTTTTACAAAACTGCCTTTACTTTTGAGTTTGAAATTTCAAAAATACTCTCATGTTGTATTTTTGTCCAGTTTTATGTGTTCAAAATCATTTATGTTAAAAATAATTAGTGTCTTTGAAAAACAATCAGACTTTTCAATCATGGCATGTTAGACCATCCCCAACGAGAGATTCTTCATTTTACAAAATATAGTACCTCATAGCGGGTCCCAAAATTTTAAAATATTAAAATGTAATAATATAAATCTTTGGTGGGACACATTTAGTAATTTTGTTAGAAACTAGGTCGTAATGATTGAGTATTTATGAAGTATTATTATTTTAAAAAAATTATAAATGAGTGATGTGTGCAACTTGGATGAGCTAATTTAACTTTTTTTTAAAAAAATATTCCTACAAAAAAAAGGTATTGGCTTGGGGCCCGGGAGTTTGCTCCTTTTTGAGGTCTTCTCACCGATGTCAACTTGGATGAGCTCATTTAACTTCTTAAAAAAAAATATTTCTAAAAAAAAATAAAAGTTAATATGATATACGGCTAATATGATCCCTTTAGCCTCAATGTACTCAATACTTTGTAGGGAGGAAAGCATTACTTGAGAATTGCATACCTACAATCTTCTTTCTATAATTAGAAATATCAAGTTTCTTGTACCAAAAAAAATAAGAAAAATCAAGTTTCACATAGATCAAAGATAAGATTTGTTAGAGTTTATAAAGAGTGACACTCCTTAATTTTAAATCAGTTTTGTAAAGATAAATTAACCCAAAATAAAATCTTAATATATTATTAGAGTTTAACGTTTTTGATCGCCCACCACTTATATACACGTACTCTCAAGGATGGACCCACATTCTTAATTGTGTAGATAAGGGCCCTCATTCTGCTAGAAAATTAAAGACGAAAAATATTTCATCTCAAATAAAGACGATTTTGAAGATAGAATTTTAGTGTTAGAGATGGAATAACCCGTCTCTAAATGATTCCGTCTCTCTACCCGTGCACAACAATTTCAATTTTATGGATACCTTATATAGGTGTCATGAATAGATTTATTATTCACCTCCACTTTATGCGATAATATGTACAATACGCAAGCATCTATGTGCCTTTTGCTTAACTAACGATTGCCCAATCACTATATATATAGTATATTTTACTTATATTATTACTATTAAAAAATGATTTGTCATCTTTTGATTAATATTCTAAAATTATAAGTAAATAGTGCCCTCACTACACAGAAGTTTTAGGTCCGTCCCTGCGTGCTCTGACTAGAGTTCATAAAGAATGACACATTTCATCTTATAAACTAGTTTTGTAAGGATGAGTTAGACCCAATATAACAACTTAATATCAGGATATCAATAATAAAATGCTATCCTTCTAGATATATGATTTCCTGATCTTCTACGTCTATTCTCCAACAGGTAAGCACTCAAAGCTTTTCCTCTTAAACACAGGTAACATCCTCTTGTTTGATGTGGGTCAACACAACACTTGGTCTTCAAACACGGCATCAAATGCTTCTTTAGAGTTGTATCTCAAAGAAGATGGTAATCTTGTGTTACGTGAGCTTCAAGGAACTACCATCTTGTGGCAAAGCTATGATTTTCCAACAAATACTCTCCTTCCTAACCAACCTCTCACTAGATACATAAAACTTGTTTCTTCAAGAAGCCAAAGTAATCATTCTTCTGGCTTCTATAAGTTTTTCTTTGATGATAACAATGTTATTCGTCTCGATTATGATGGCCCTGATGTTTCAAGTACATATTGGCCACCTTCTTTGTTGTTAAGCTGGCAAGCTGGAAGATCCAATTATAATAGTAGTAGAATTGCATTGTTGGATTCTCTTGGAAAGTTCATATCATCTGATAATTACATTTTTTCCACTTATGATTATGGTATGGTTATGCAAAGAAAATTAACCATGGATTCTGATGGTAATGTTCGAGTTTACAGTCGAAAAAACTTGTCAGCAAATTGGTATGTTTCATGGCAAGTCATATCTGACACTTGCATCATTCATGGAGTTTGTGGTGAAAATAGCACTTGCAGCTATGATCCAAAAAAGGGTAAGAAATGCTCTTGTTTGCCAGGGTATAAAGTGAAGAACCATAGTGATTTCTCTTCTGGTTGTGAACCTATGTTTGATTTTACTTGTAATAGAAGTGAGTCTACCTTTTTAAAATTGAATGGTTTCGAGTTCTACGGCTATGACAGTAATTTTGTTCAAAATAGTACCTACAAAAATTGTGAGAGTTTATGTTTACAACATTGTAATTGTACGGCATTCCAATACTCATATGAAGAGGGTCAAAATATCTTCAAATGTTATACAAAGCTACAATTGTTAAATGGGAGGCACTCACCAAGTTTTGTAGGAACAACATACTTGAGACATCCAAAAGGTAATAACTTCTCTAAAGAAGACTATATGAGTGTAGCAGACTGTGTTTGCTTTGTGCAGCTTCACAAGGACTATGTTATAAAACCAACAAGTCATTTGGTTAGGTTTTTTCTGTGGCTTTCAATTACAGTTGGTGGTTTAGAATCCTTTTTCTTTGTTGCGGTTTGTGGTTTTTTAATTAAGACCAAGAAAAATTCTAGTGGAGATCAACATAACTATCATCATGCATTATTGGGATTCAGAAGATATAGTTACTCCGAGTTGAAGATAGCAACAAAGAATTTCAGTAATGAGATTTGAAGAGGTGGAGGAGGGATTGTATATAGAGGTACATTGTCAGATCAAAGACATGCAGCAATAAAGAGATTAAATGAAGCTCAACAAGGAGAAGATGAATTTCTTGCTGAAGTAAGCATCATTGGACGACTTAACCACATGAACTTGATTGAATTATGGGGATATTGTGCTGAAGGTAAGCATAGGCTTCTGGTATATGAGTACATGGAAAATGGATCTTTAGCTAAAAATCTTTCATCTAAAACTAACACACTTGACTGGAGTAAAAGGTATGATATTGCTTTAGGAACAGCTAAAGTTCTAGCTTATCTACATGAAGAATGTTTGGAATGGATTTTGCATTGTGATATAAAGCCTCAAAACATACTTCTTGATTCTAACTTTCAGCCCAAGTTAGCAGATTTTGGATTGTCTAAGCTGAAAACCCGAAACACTCTTAATAATAATTCAGAATTCTCAATGATTAGAGGAACAAGAGGATATATGGCCCCTGAGTGGATTTTCAATTTACCAATAACATCTAAAGTGGATGTTTATGGTTATGGGGTTGTATTGTTGGAGATGATAACTGGAAAGAGTCCAACGATGATGAATATAGAAGGTGTTGATGGAGAAGTGGCATACAATGGAAGGTTGATAACTTGGGTAAGAGAGAAAAAGAGGAGTACATGTTGGGTTGAAGAAATTATGGATCCTGCAATGGGGACCAATTGTGATTTAAATAAGATGGAAGTTTTGGCTAAAGTTGCTTTAGATTGTGTAGAGGAAGATAGGGATATTAGGCCTAATATGAGTCAAGTGATTGAGAAGCTTCAAAGAAATGAAAGGGTTTTTGAGTGATGAATGATGCTGAATTAGATTACTTCGTCTCTTGATTTTGAGAGAACATACGAGGATTGATTAACCTACATTCTTTATCTTTGCAAATAATCTTATACCTAATCAATAAACTTGGGTGAAAGTGGGTGTAGAATTGAGCTCTTATACATAGACACCTCTAACTTCTCTACACCTATTCAACACCATCCTTTTCTCTTTATCGTTATGTTTATTTCTCTCTCGACGTGTTGCGTGTATGTACTAAAATCATTTTCCTTTAGAATTCGCGTTTTTAGCATGTTATGTAATCATTGATTTGCTTGTGATCATAATTTTTCAAACTTTTATCTTGATTGTAATATTATTATTTTATCTTATCTTAGTTTTCATTTCTACTCAGGTATTGAAAGATGATTTCGTTATTATTTTGAGAGTGTTATATCACATTGAAAATGGTTGGTATAGATGTGAAATTTTCACTACCATTTAGCGGCGACAGGTATTCACCATGACACATGTTTGACACACAAGATGGGTTCTCTAACCCCTAATTGAACTTTTTTTTCTATATACAAGAGTTAGGGGTTGAATCATGGTGTCCAAATCTCTAAATTGTGACAATTTTTTTTTTTTTAAACATTATTATAAGGTTCAATATGTTTAAGATCCCTGTAAATAGGCGACTTTCCAACATTGCTATGATCATAGAGGACAACAAAAACCGTAATCTAATTTCAACATATATAAAATAAAAAACCTAGATCCTATATTGGGTGTGCACAAGTTTTTTTTCAGTCGCACCGGGCATTAACGATTTAGCATAAAATCAAAGAAGACATTGACTATTATGTTGGAATATTTTATTATTTAATTATATTCGAATGTCATTATGTAGGCAAATATCGTTATACTAATTATATTAGTTATTTATCAATATAGAGCCTTAATTGATTAGTGATCAAATTAATTAATAAGGCTAATTAGATTTCTATTTGGATAATTAATTATTTAAATTAATTGATATGGACTCTATGAGTGGATGTGTGGATGACCCATTAACGGAATAATGGGAAACCCTAATGGCCATCACATTGTAAAAGGCTATGGTCCGCAATACACCATACACAACAAACTCTCTCTTCTCCCCGTTTGAAAAGAACTAGAGGCATAAAGGTACCGGTTGAAGAAGAACCAAATCAGCTGCCGCTAACCGTTTGTTGTGTGTTTCAGAATAGTTCACATCCTCTCAGTTTCATATCATTGTTGTTGAGAGGACTGTCATCAAAGCTTTATCAAGGTATTCCTAATACGTTTTATAAAATATGTTTTTATTTAGACATAATTTCCAACAAGTGATATCAGAGCATATCTTCATGTTTGATTTATTGGATTATTAAAATTACAATTTTTAAATTATGTGGTTAATTGGATTTTAGGGTTCTTCCCAATTTTCGTATGAACCCTACTTTTATAAAATTTGATATTCTAATTTTGTTTGGGTTTGGTTGCTATGATACGCAAATTTTAAACCGAATTTGATTTGTGACTTGATCGAAACTTTAAGAAAGGGCTTTTTTTTTTTTCATCAAGTTTTGTGAAAGTTTATCTTACGCAAAATAGTAGTGCTATATGTCGCCAGAGATTTATCTCGCGAACTCACGAATGCATTGAAACCATGCACAATGTATTTTTAATTAATAAACAATTCAACACATACTAGCCATACAAGTTTAAGCCACTTTCACATCAACAATATTACTAGAATATCATGTCACTATTGCAACAGTAAGATCACATTCCTTTTTTTTTAAGAGATTATTTTTGTTTTAATTTAGATTAATAATTATTGTAATTTCTGAATATATGAGTTGTTTTTTTAAGGATCTATATGTATGTGACGTAGTCATTATAATTTCGAAATGTATCAAAATTGAGACATCTTCAATGTTTATTTTGTTTGCAACTTTATGAATTAAATTGACTAAATAAAAACATATTTGAGGACCAAAGTGATATATCCGAGCATCAACATAACTAACTAGATATACACTTATTTTAGATATACACGTAATAAGTGTCTATTTCTACAAAATGAATATTAAAAGACACTTAATAAGTGTATATCTAGTTAGTTATGTTGGTGCTCGGATATATCACTTTGGTCCTCAAATATGTTTTTACTTACTTAATTTAATTCATAAAATTGCAAACAAAATAAACATTGAAGATGTCTCAATTTTGATACATTTTGTTATAATGACAACGTCACATACATTTAGATCCTTAAAAAAAACATCTCACACATTCAAACACTAAAATAATTATGGGTTAATAGGTCTTTACCCCCCTGTAATATAGGTCATTTCCGGTTTTCTCCCCTGTAAAATATTTTTTTTGATTTACCCCCCTGTAAAATATTTTTTTTGATTTACCCCCCTGTAAAATATTTTGGTTTTGATTTACCCCCTAATAGGCCAAACAAAAACGAAATTTTTTTGAAAAAATAAAATAAAATTGGTTTTTGTTTGGCCTATTAGGGGGGTAAATCAAAACAAAAATATTTTACAGGGGGGTAAATCAAAAAAAAATATTTTACAGGGGGAAAAATCAAAAATGACCTATATTACAGGGGGGTAAAGACCTATTAACCCAATAATTATTAATCTAAATTAAAACAAAAATAATCTCTTAAAGAAAAAAGGAATGTGATCTTGTTGTTGCAACAATGACATGATATTCTAGTAATATTCTAGATGTGAAAGTGGCTTAAACTTGTATAGCTAGTATGTGTTGAATTGTTTATTAATTAAAAACACAGTGCATGGTTCGTGAGTCGTGAAATAAATCTCTCGCGACATATAGCACTACTCTTTTATAACATGTATATTAGAGATAGAGTAGTGATATTTGAACAACTCATTTTAGACAACTTATGTGACAACTACCTTTTGAAGTTGAAATAAATGTCACTAAAAAGGGGGTTGAATAGTGACCCTTTTTAAAAATTTCTCTATTCTATTTAAAAGTTAGACTCTCAAGACTTTACTTGGAGTAAAAAGGTTAGTAACACAATAAACAAATATGCAATATTAAAGTAAATGACGAGGAAAGTAAAGAGTAGAGTTTAAGAGAGATCACACAAAGAAGTTATCCTGGTTCACCCAATATGGGTTAGTCCAGTCCCCACACCTTTTGTGAGATTATCCACTAGTTCTTGAGAGTTTCTTCCTCCTCTTTGCAATGTGCAAAACAATATGTATTCTCTAAGCCTCACCAGGCTTATACTAACACTCGAGCTCTTGAAGAGCTTGAGGGTATACAACTATGTATTATCTTAGCCTCACCAGGCTTACGCCACTGATATTATTAGCTTCAGCAAGCTTACACTATCACTCAAGATTTTACAGGCTTGAGGATATACAATCAATATGAGATTTGATGTTTGGATCTAATTACAACTTTCAAGCTACTAAGAGATTGTAGTTTGTAATACTCTTAAAAAGATGATCCGAAAATATGATTGAGTACTGTAAGAGTATTTTTGATATTGAGATTGATTGATGAATTTATATCTTTTATGTAGGCTTGTGATTGTTTGTCAAATTCATGCTTTCTTTGTTGAGAGAAAGCTTCTATTTATAGCTAGCCTTCATCCTTCAATATCTTACAGCTGTTCATTCTTGTGTAGACACCCTTGCTGTTGATAGGAATTGCAAAACTGCCATTGTCCCATTCTTTTGTACGATGAGCTTGAGCTGCCTCGACCTCAACTTTTAACACTAAGAGCTTGAGCTTGTCTTTTTCCCAGGAGTGTGTATGAACAGTGAAAAGTATTTTCTCTTTACTACTTTCTTCTTACTTGTTCTCCAAGATGCATCATTGTCATTGTCCTTGCAATGCTTTGTCTCCAAGACACCATTAATAAATTATATTTGCATACTTGGTCACCAAGTCATTGTACTTTATGTCTTTTTTCTTGCTTGCTCATCAAGATTCAACTTTAGGGCTTTGTCATCATCCTTATCTTTACCAAATGATTAGCACATGTTTGAAATAAAATGTTTGTACATTTTTCCTTGTATTTGCGCATGACATTTCTTGTAATGCTTTCTTGGATTAAATAAATAATGAATTATCATCATATTCTTCTTCAAAGCTTGAGCATAAACATCCAAGGATACATGGCTTTAACAATGTGTGAGAATTGGACTTTCCTATCCTTAATAAAATTTGTAAAGCCTTATTTCTATTAAAGCGATAATACACGCGAATAATGCAAATATTCAAGAAATAAACGCTTCACATCAAAATCTGAACAACATGCATATATAAAAATTCTCAACAGTCGCAGCGGATATAAATCATACATCACCAAAATATACATGTCATAAGATCAATATACATCCATAAATAAAATCTCCAAAACCCGACAAATGGGCAAAATCTCCATAACCTAAATAAATCCAGAATATCATAAAGACTGACACCTAATTAGAGTTTAATCTAAGACTCCAAAGATTGATAACGGAGATAGCTCCCGCTATCCAAGTACTCACCAAGAAAAACTATTCATGCACGCCGTCTACCCATTCATACAAACAGGTTGGCGGTCCAAGACCACTGGGGGTTAGCTTCCCATCATTCATAATCAACATAAACAAACATAAGCATTCAAGGATTCATGCGTATCACATATACATACCCATCCCTCTTAGAATACTAACATCACATGATTATTATCCCCCATTCCATAAACAAGCTATCACAATACTAACATAGCATAACAAGCATATTCAATCTCAATCAAGTCATCAACATAAGCTCATCATTTATCGACATCAATCAATGAAAGGATTACTCACCTTATTCTTCATTTAGCATACTTAACTCAACAAGTACAATTCATCATTTCAAAGTTATAAGCAACCAATCATCATTATCAAAGGAATCACCAAATCATACGTATATACATATACAATTCTCACCTCATTACTATTACCAAAATTATTATCATCAAATAGATTCACCAAGTGTATAAGCACAAGCAAGTAAGACTTGCAATTAGAGCCTAGCTCAAATATTCACAATCATCAACAAAAATCCACCAATGTACATATACATCAATTCACATAATCACAACATTCACCAACTCCTCCAATGCACAAATTCACCAAGTCACATATTCAATTATGACACGACTCATCAACTATTCAAATGCATGCAATGTTCTAGACTCTTCTAGATGCATGCAGTACCAAATCACCTCAAGGTCGTCACCTTCGATGCAACAAAAACATCGTATGTAAGATTTCACACCCGTCTTACATTTTGGATATAAAATCCGTCACCATCAGTCATGTATGCATGAACATATGACT
>Ga0228710_1011350_pt1 | contig 11535 bp, 4 predicted proteins | sample MedpolnodulmetaG_FD_177995 | JGI IMG/M metagenome (GOLD analysis project Ga0228710, IMG submission 177995) | Root nodule microbial communities from Medicago polymorpha collected in Santa Monica, California, United States - pink nodules | ecosystem: Host-associated > Plants > Roots > Nodule... | reverse complement strand
AAAACATAAATATACAACATTTTGGTTTCAAAAAAAAAAAAAAATTTTGTTCTATTATTATATTTATAAAATTGCAATTTTATTTACTTTATTTTTTCACTTCAATTTTCTTTTTTTTATTTATTTTTTGTCAAGTTAGGTTTGTTTTTTTAGAGGAAGTTAGGTTTATATTGTTAACCTCTTTCAATATATTTTTTTCCAATGATTTTCTATATTATGCTATTAATTTTATTATGATATATCAAGAATAACGATTGGAGAGAAGAAAAAACATGATAAGAAATTAGTTTCCATGTTTCACCATTGTACTTTTAAGAATCATGGCCCAGTTTTCCTGTGATCTCATAAGTTCCCAACATAATTTGAGATTAGCAACTTCATTCAGTGAGATTAAATACCTCACCCAAAACCTCTTGCAGATAAATGTTTACAACGTACCCTTATTCCAAGCTATTGTTACCATCTTCTCTTTTTTAGTGTGTCTCCACTCTATATGAAAATTTTAATCCATCTTTCTAAATTTTACATAAACATGCTTTGGATCAATGATTTCACTAACCATACTCTTTTTCCTTTTCCTTACATAAAGCTTCTTCTCCATGTAAAATGTTACCCCGTTGAATTTGAGCCATCTTTTGCTGATCAAGAAGAACCTCAATGCAACCATTATTATCTATCTAGGTTTGAATGTTAACATAAGCATGCACATTTTCAAACATTCTTATTCCACTTTTTCATAATGTCCTTGAGAATCTTGAGTTTTTGAGACACGACATAGATTGAAGAGCCAACCTTTGTAGTTTTCCAGCTAGAGCTAATAATGTTCTTACAGTCGTCATGAAAGGTCCACATTTTCATGAATTGAAATTGTGAAGAAAATTTAATAGAACTGTTTTGAAAATCTAACTGAATGAAATGAATCTTTTGCAGAAAAATTCTCCTCTTCATCATTAAGTTGTGTTGCACCCACAAATTCAGATGCATGAGAACTTTCTCCATCAATGTCTTTGTTGTTTAAACATTTCCACTCCTAAAATATTCCTCCCATGGGATGGTAATAGCTAATCAATCACCTTTTACACTAGGTTTGGGTAACTAGCTTAGTGGGATGTCACAAACAGTGCTCAAAGTTTTAGAGAAGGTTTTTTAAGATTTGGGTATGGGTTTAATGCGACCGATGGGATGATCAATCTTTATGTGACCATTATAGATGAGAAAAAGGTGATGATGGTAGGTAAGGATGAGTTTAGGGTGATGAAAGATGATGAGGAACAATGTAGAGAGCCGGGTAGCACTTGGGTGACATTGAGGTGCCAATGTCATGTGACATTGGCCAACCACAATGTCACAAGTGTTCAAAAAGACAAAAAAATTCTTGTAAGTGAAAGAGAAGAAAGTCATATCCAAGTGTCTTTTTATACACTTGTGACATTGTGGTTGGCTAATGTCACATGACATTAGCACCCCAATATCACCCACGTGTTTTCCCCCGAGTGCCCTTCATATTGTGACCATCAACCTAAATGACTATGAAGTGGACAAATAAATTAATTAAGAAAAAAACTTTTTGTTAAAAAAAGATAATAAAAAAAAACAAATGGTTCATTTGATGGTCTTAATATGAATGTGATTGATTTGGTCAGAAAAAAATATGAATGTAACTTATATGAAGAAAAGAAAAAGTTGGATAAAAATAAGATATATGATATAAAAATTATAAAATCTTATCACATTTTGTGTTTTTTTTTCTTATGCCCATATTTTGTGTTTGATGTACACCTCATATCAAACTATAAAATACGATGTTTGAGATGAACTAAATAATAGTATTTGTATAACATATATAAATTCGATAAAATAACAAAATTATTGACGTGACAAAGTTGTATATAATATTAACTTTTTTATTATTTTTTATTTATTCTTTTAAAAATATATATTTTTTATTTATTATATTAAATTTTATTATAAATTTGTTTATTCTTTAGTATATTCAAAATGATATATTATCTATATTGTTGGTAGAGGTGGACAAATGGTCAGATTCGATGTCAAAATCTGGAACCGACCAATCTGACGCTTTCAATATTGCAGTTAGTCCTCGTCCATTTGAGTCTACGGTTTCGACGGTTCTTGCGGGTGGTCGGGCAGACTGTGTCGGTTGTGGATTAAATAAATTCTGATAATAAAAAAAACATAATCACAGCCGAAAAAAGCTTTAGATAAAAAGGTGGAGGATGAAGGTTTCTATTGAAAGAAACCAAAATCAGTTGTGAACAACCGTACATAGCTGGAGAGATGAACAAGATTTACATATACAAATTAAACAAGTATGTTAGTAGATGTTAGTAGATCTGAGACCATGGGCATGTGAAAAAAAAGAGGAAGAGAATGAGAGAGAGAGAGAGAGAGAGAGAGAGAGAGAGAGAGAGAGAGAGAGAGAGAGAGGAAGAAGGCTCATTGTGAGAAAGAGAAAGAAAAGAGAGGGAGGAAGTAAAGGAGAATGATGAAGATGAGTTAGGGGAATGAAGATGATGCCATTGCAGTATTGCTTATGTGAGAAACGAAACATAAGAGTTGGACTATGGTTTGAAAGTATCTTAAATATTTTCTTTTAAGGTTCTGGGTTAGGTTGATTTGATACTACTTTCAACTTTGGGCCTCAGTTTAAGAGTGGAGAGAAACAGTCTAGCCCAAACTAATGACATAACACGGTTTTGTTACGTGTACCTACGATTGCATTTGTCTCACCTGAAAACCACCTGTACGACCCCACCGTAAACCGGATTTTCAATCTGTTCACCCGCCCACACCGTTATGGGTCGTCTGTTTGCCTTTTTCCTTTTAAGAGCTGGCCGGTTTTGGACCGATCCGACCCAACTGACCAACTCTAATTGTTGGTGTGGGACTAGTGCAATGACTAAGAATGATTGTATTCAAAAATATAAGAATATAAACTTTAAGTGATATGATATATTTTTTATATTTTGTTTTTACTTGGTTAAATTTATATACCCTAGTATTTTATTTTTCCTTTTTCTTGAATAATTTTCTACCTTATAAAAAATTATTCATCCATTTAAAAAAAAAGAGTTATGATAATTCTTACTCACCGGTCACACCTCTATTGTTCTAATCATCATAGGACCATAAAATTGTGCAATTTTCCACGCCATTAGTTATTATTTTATTTTTTTACAAATGTCTATTAGTGATTGATCTATTTATGCCTTATACTCTACAATTGACTTTATAATTTATACTAGAAAAAAGAAAGGCATTGATATTATTTTTGTATTGAACAACCTGAAAATTTCAGCACAAAAAAGTATCAAAAAGAGTATCAAATTACATCGAAAAACATCGAGAAACAAACAAAAAATGAACAAGGGTCAAAGCCACCCCATTACAAATAGATGTCCAAACAAGGTGAGAAATTAAGCCACCACAAATGATAAGAGAAAGCAAAATTAGGATGGTTCTCTTTCAGCCACCAATAATATTAGAACTTAATTTTGTCGAACAATTGTTGTAACGAGATCTCTTTTTGATGAAATACCCGAGCATTTCTTTCAATCCAAATCACTCACATATATGAAAAGTCAAATAAGGGTAAAACTTGAGCAGATACTTTTTGAAAAACCGCCTAAGTTTCAAATTGAGATAATTAGTTTGATGTGTTCAGAAATAAGTGTTATGTATCTTCCATCATGTCACACCTACCTACACAAATTTGAGCATTAGATTGTAAAATTTGTCTTTTAATTAAATTATACGTTGTTGGTAACCAATTACGCAACATAAGCCAAACAAAAAGACTGACTTTGAAGAAAACCGCACCTATCTTTTTTGTAATAGTTTTACGTACTATTCTATGATTTTTTTTTTATCTTGCTTGATATTGTCATACACTTTGGTTTTTACATGTTTGTCTTGAATGTTTAATTTTTGGATTATTTATTGTATTATTTTACGCAAATAAGTTTATCAATACTAAGTTATTAGATAAACTAGACTCTAACCTGCGCGATGCACGGATATCGCACGGGTTTTGAAGAATATAAATATCATATTGATTATACATTCAATACTATGCTATGAAACGACTGCAAAAAGGATAAAAAAATGTAAAAAATACATCAATTTAAGCTATTAACTTTATTTTCTTACCAAATAATATTACCAGTTGTGTTCCTGAATTTCTTCTTTGTTAATAATGAAAAGAAATTGCAATCAGAAAAGGAACCGCTAGGGCATTTGTGACTTTAAAAAAATGTTTTAGTACGGAATATCAATTTTGGAAGCAACAATATATCAATCAAAATTGAAGTGGCTTATTGGTGAAAATTGTAAAGTGTAGTCATATGGTACTCGGTTTGATTCCTTGCAAAACTTTTTTTTCATAAAATTTATTCAGACCCACCAAAAAGGGCGGGATTAGGGTTAGGTCAGACTGTCTAATATATAAAGATTTGAAGAAAAGGGATAATTTAAAAAAAATAGAAAATTTATAACATTACATATTACAACGTTTCAAAATCGATAATTGAAATAAAATAGAATGAGGATAATATTTTTAGTAAAAGATATACTAAAATTAATAATTCATTTTTTAAACAAAAGTAAAATTATATTAAATAAAAACAAAGAGATACATAGACTAGGAGACATTATACATTATCCAGATACAACCTAAATGAAAATACATAGTGAAAAATCAAATCCAGTGGACTGACCCTAAATTATTATATTAATTAAAAGGAAATTAATGGCGAGTTTTTTTTATCATCCTCGAGGGTATTTGAACTTATTATCCTGAGGTTACCAGGCTAAACTTTTTCATTGAGCTTGCACTCAGCTCAAGTTTGTATAATTCATTTTATTTCTATAAGCTATAAATAAAAATATAATTAGTTTTCTAATAAAAAAATCCTTTTTCAAAAGGTTAAATTTTCAAAATTTAAATTTTCAAACCAAGCTTTATAAAAATCAATGATTCAATAAAAAAGAAGAAGAGAAAGGGTCACGTAAAATAAATAAAATTAGAGATGCATCTCAAGTACTAATTTTTTTAGCACAGTTCCTCATAAATAATTTTATTTACACAAATACCTCTTAAATAATTGTTACTACTTTTTCAAGATGATTTATAAGACATAAATAAATTTATTTGTGATGGCTACTGGATGAAAAATTGATTTAAATATTCTTTATTTGTAATCGAAGTTATAAACACTACCTAAAACTCACACATCTGTAAAATTTCATATTAAAACCCAGATAAATGTGTCAAGTCTTGAGATAGATCTTAAAGACAAGATTTAAATAATATTGTAAACAACAAAAATTGAAAGAAAAAACTACCAAACCAAACATTCCACTTATGTATAGTTTTATAGATCTTAATTTGTCATGTAGTTTTGGATTCGTTTCCGGTAATGAAAAACAAAATGGAAAACCGGATAACGAGTTGACTCGGAATGAAGAGTGAGTCAGCTCAGAAATCATAAACAAATTTGCATTGCATGTACGTAGTGGAAGTTAGTTATTTCATTTTTTTATTTGAAAGTTAAATTAGATAATTATTGGCGGGAGCAGTTTTATATGCTTGTTGCTTGATTTATATTTTCCCGCTAGTACTATTATATTATAGTACATGATTTAATTTTAGAGGCATATCAACCGTTGTGTTCGTTTGAATAAGTAGTTTATGCCACCAACCGTTATTTTATTGGTGTTTGATACAATATCATGATCATATTAGCGGGAAATTATTATTTATTGATATTGATTAACATATCTTAGTTTACGAGTTGATTTGGTGGTATAGGTTTGTTACATTGGAATTTGATTATCTTAATGTCTCATGTTTTAGTCCTTTTAGTGTCAATATTTGTGGTGATTAACATATCTTAGTTTACGGGTTGATTTGGTAGTATAGGTTTGTTACATTGGTATCTGATTATCTTAATGTCTTATGTTTTAATCATTTTAGTGTCAATATTTGTGGACTGGTCTATAGAAAGCTTTGTTTGACTTTAAATATGTGGCTCGCTAGTTGACAGTAAAATTGGTCTCACAGATTAGTCAATCATTGAATCAGATATCGGGTTAAGAAATATATCTTAACTTAATTTATATATAATACTTGTATGGAGCAATTCCTCCTCCCACCCAAACTTGGAACAATTTTGTCAATTTATTGAAATTTCTACATCTGAAATAATTGCTCTCAAATTCCCCCAAAGTGCCAAAACCCTATGTTTGACCAATTGACTTTTGATATTCATTTTACTGTTAATTTTGGTTGCAACAAAATAAGTCTTATGTATATGCATATTGTAACAATCCGTTTTTTGCTAGGATTATTTTATTTGTTATTATATGTGTTTAATTGCTTGTTTGACTTGGGATTAGTGGATTTGGAGGCAAGAAGGGTATTTTAGTCATTTTTAGGACTAAGGGTATTTTGGTCATTTGAGGAGCGAGGGTAAATTAGTAATTTTAGAATGTAGAACATTTTTAGTGTTTAGTGTGAATAGTGTTTTACTAAGTTTGTAGTAACTGGAGATAATTATTTTGAGACGGTAAATATGAGATGTTTTAAGAGTTAAGTAAGTGGTAACTTTTTAGAATTAAGTGGTAGGAGTTTTGAGGCCCATTATGAATTGAGACAACCTAACCCAATAGATTGGAGTATATACACATAACTTATGATGAGAATTAGGGTTACACTCATTTTCACACATTCTCACAAAGTGGCTAGAGAGAATAAAGAGAGTGGAGAGTGAAGTGAAGATAGAGAGAAAGAGAAGAACCCAAGTGAAGAGGGGAGCTAGGAATCACAAGAGGACTGAAGATTTTGGTGGATTAGCTAAACTTAAGAGGAAACAAGGTAAGGGGGATATGTTTGTTCTACCTAATAATTTATAATATAGTTTTTAGCTTATGGGTCATAATTGTTTTTGTTTGAATTGTGAAAATTGATGAATATATGTGTGATTTTCGTGCTTGGATTTATGTGGTGAATTAGGGTATATGAAAATTTGTTGTTGATGCTCAATTTTCATTGTTGATATGTGTTGAAGTGATTACTTTGAAAATTTGGCTTAACTTAGTGAAAATGATGATGTTGTTGTTGATTAATGATGAATTCATGATTTATGTGCTATTAATGTTGTTGGGTATATGTTGTTGTTGAGAATTCATGAATTGATGATGATAAATGTGAAGTTTGGTTAAGTTGTTGTGTTTTGGTGATTTTTGTGAAAATGGGTCAAAGGAGGGGAAGTTTAATTTTGATGAGTTTGAATGGATTAATGAAGTTATTTAGTTATGTTAGAGTGATTAGAATTTCTTTTTTGAATCAAGAGTTTTGAATGTGAAATCATTTGGGAGAAAATCGAGTTTTTGGGTAAAAAGTCGTTATAAGCACTTTTGTGAAGTAAATCATTTTGAGTGATTTGAATTAAGTTGTTTTGAGTTAGAAAACTATTTTTTTGAGTGTGTATTGATGGTCCAAGTGTTTGGGGTGAATTTGGTGAAAATGGGATCGAAAACGATTTTGAAAACGGAATTTTACGTGCGAAAAATGCGGAAGTGAGAAAATAGGATTTTTCACCTGTCAAGGTGGCACAACCGTCTGTGGCACGACCGTGTGTGTATTCTCGACATCGGGTGGCACGACCATGCGCCCCTGTGGCACGGCCATGCCGCCCCCTATTCGCGGAAACCCCAATTTTTTGTATTTTTATGGTACTTTTAAGTATACCAATGGATCCCAAACACCTAAACCTCAATAAATGATGTGTACATGAAATTCAAGGAGTGATTTAACATAGACTTGCTTTGGATATGAATTCTCTTGGAAAATGAAGTAAAAAGGAGACGAATTTTGTGAAATTTTGAGAAATAGACGGACTTTGTGAAACAATAATGCTATGCTTGAACTAATGTGATGTTAGGAAGTAAATATGCATGATATGTTGATGTGTATGTGTATGATGCCTTATCTTGATGAAATATTTGAAAATAGATGATTTTGTAAAATAAGTTGAACTTTGGTGAAAATAGACGAACCTTGATAAAACGATAGAACATGATGGGATAACTTGCAATTGGCTTTGTAATCATGATAATATGATGAAATAAGGATGAATCAATGATTGATGGGTGTATAAAATGTTGGTTATCATGATGTGGTTAAATATCGTCTATTATTCAATTTGTGATTTACGAAACGGTGTTGTTTCCTTGTGGTGATAATTGTTGATGATGATTATGATGATGACTCTTTTGTTGATTGTGACTTGTTGATTGTGTGGATGTAAATGCTTGATAATCCAAATGATGAGTTTCGATGAAGATATTATACGATGGTGAAAATTATATAATATAATGTTATGGTTTGCGCATTGTCGAGTTTGTACGTGAAAGTCCCATGCATTCATAGTCATATTGAGTCTTTGATGAAGAACGAAATTCGTATGGGTTTACGTTAGTTGGTGAAGAACAAAATCCGTTTGGGTTTACGTTAGTTGGTGAAGAACGAATTCCGTAAGGGATTACGTTAGTGGATTAATCGGTAACAATTATCTCCCAATCCAAAAGTATTGGTACCACATGCTTGTAGAAGTGCCTAGATCATTACATGCACTTGAAATTGGTGAAACGTGTCATATTTCACTATGTGATTTGGTGATTATCTGCATTGGTGAAACTTGGTGAATGTTGTTATTATATGGAATTTTGGACTTGTATATGTTGTTTGATATGCTATGATAGAAGTATGATAATATTCATATAGAGTTAGTGCTCTAGGAATGATAAGTATGTATATGTGTTATACTTGAAATCCTTGAATGCTATTTATTGATTATATATTATTATGTGAAATATTATTTAACCCCTAATGGTCGTTTGGTTGACCTTCTGCCTATTTGTGTGAATGGATAGACAGTGTGCACGATTGATTTTCTTGTTGCTTGTGAGTTTCTTGAGGACTAGCTTTGGAGTTGCCTTTTTGCCTTTTGCTTGGAGTCTTAGATAAAGCTCTGATTAGGTGTGTCAGGATTTTTTTACTTTGTGTTATGTACTTATGATGTTGCTGAGACTTATTGTCTATTGATGACTGAGATTTTGAGATATTTTGGTGATGTATTATGAGACCTGAGACATGGTTGTTGAGTTGCTGTTATATGTTGTTGAGATATTATGATGTTGCTTATCCGCTGCGAGTTTTTATGAAAATCAATTTATGCATGTTTTGAGAAATTGTAGACATAACATCTAGACTCTCTTGAATAATTGAATTAATTGCATGATTTATTGTATTTGGGGTTTAAGGTGTTACAAATACCATGTGGTCATTCTTATATGACTTTACACTTTTCTTTCGCTCAACATTGTTTATAAAGTTAAAGCTAGTTTAGAATTTTTACACAAGGTGTTTAGAGAGTTTATAAGAACAAGAAGTATATATTTATTAGATAAGAAAGAATTGTTACACACTCTTAGATTTAATGAATCTTGAGAGCTGATTTGCGTAATCAGTGACCGGAAGAGATTAAACATTTTTAATAAGTTGTTTAAGTATGCTTGTTAGATGCGTATCTTCAAGGTGAAAGTTCTTCCCCTTTTATATAACTTTGGACCTCATGTAGCTGGTAGGACTCTTCCAATAACCTTTTGTCACATGTCCTGGTGCTTAGCAACTTTTACATAAAGTTTTAGGAATACATTCTGAATTTCAGAATGTTCATAGGTTCATGAGTTTGAACTTCATAATGTTTTTGTGTTCTTCGTATGAACTTCAAAACGTTCATGGGTTCTTCATATGAACTTCAAAGTATTCTGGGTTCTTCATATAAACTTCAAATGAGTTTATGAGTTCTTCGTATGTACTTCATAATATTTTTGTGTTCAAGCCTTGCTGACTTCCTTAGCTTTTGTGCATGAGAGAGAAAAGTGGAGTTATCACTTTATTTCCATCCTTTATGAGATTTTGCTGACAATAAACAATATATTTTCACTCATGTGTCGAGTGATCATTGAATTTGATTGCTTTTCACTTTTTTACTTTTGCTTTTGTACTTTGTTATACTTTTGCTTTTTGTACTTGACCAGTATGAACCATCTAATGTTCATCAGAAGTTTATTTTTCATCTTATAATGATTTATAAGTTCTTCATTTAATGCAATCTAATCCTACTAGTGAGCTTGAATGAAGGAGAACTTGTACAATTGTTAGAACAAGAATGATTCATACAGATCCTATAGGGTTTTAATGATAACAAAGTATTGAATAACGATTGAAATACTAACATATGTTCAAGTGTGTAGAATCAAGGAATGATTCTATCACGAAGATAAACATATGAGGAGCATCAGAAGGAACATGAGAAGCTAAGAAGACTGTGGTAAAAGATCTAAAGGAAGGTCAACCAAAAGTCAATGTCATTAAAAGAAGGATGCCTCACAGAAGCTGGAGGGTTACCTCAACAAATTCTGTGAAGGACATCAGACTCAGAAGCTGACTGGCATACTTGGATGACGCTCAGATTCGAGAAAATCCTGTGGGACCCAGAATCCACGTAGGCTTTGTCTTATTATGTGAATTGTCCCTATCATAATATTTGATAGAGCAGTTCTTTTGCCTTCTTTTGTCTACGTGTGCAAACAGACAAATGACCTCAAGAACAAAGAGAATACAACGGATAATTCTTCTTTCAACAAAGGAAATTCAAAGGAATTTTCAACGAAATTATCCATATAAATCAAAGGGCCAACATTTTTTATTGAAGCTTCTCAACAACTCTATTTGTGTTGGCACTGTTCTCCAACGTCTCTCATTTTACTGCCTATATAAAGAGATGAAGATCTGAAGAAGAAACAACAAGACTCTATTATTTTACTGTGCCATTACTCTGTCAAATCAAATATCGTAAAACACTTAGGATTTTTTTATTGAAGTTTATATCTTAGAAATCCTAAAGAGTATGTTCATTTGTTCAGTTTACACTACCATTGTTAAATCAAGTTAAAAAACCAATTAACTTATTTACAGTTGTATATATTTTAGAAAGTCCCTCGTTTGCGTGTTTGACCAGATAAGCCATTTAGTAAAACCTTGAGCACCTAGGAATGTGATTGAGGCAAGGAAGTCTTTAGGAGTTATCCTAGAGAAAAACGAAGTCTCTTGGAGCTGTCCTTGATCAAGAAGTCTTTAGGTAGTGTTCCGGCGCAAGAAGTCTATTGCAGTTATGCTCGAGCATTGAGAAGTCTCTTGGAAGAGTCCTTGAGAAATTTGTAATCCATAATGATTATAGTGAAATCCCTTGGAAGTGCAAGGGGACTGGACTACTCCTGTGTTATGGGAGGAACCAGTATAAATTTGCTTTGTGTATGCTCCTCTCTCTCTCTCTCTCTCTCTCTCTCTCTCTCTCTCTCTCTCTCTCTCTCTCTCTCTCTCTCTCTCTCCTTCTCTCTATTGTTTTTGACCAATAAGACGAGAGAAAAAGAAAGTTGTCGCAAAAG
>Ga0228710_1011347_pt1 | contig 11544 bp, 8 predicted proteins | sample MedpolnodulmetaG_FD_177995 | JGI IMG/M metagenome (GOLD analysis project Ga0228710, IMG submission 177995) | Root nodule microbial communities from Medicago polymorpha collected in Santa Monica, California, United States - pink nodules | ecosystem: Host-associated > Plants > Roots > Nodule... | reverse complement strand
ATGAATTAAAACAAAAAAAAAAAAAACAAAGTGAAATTTTTTTGGAAAATGGCAGTAGCTGCCTTTCCTGCGTTTTTTCACAATTTTTGCAAAGTTTTCCTCGGCAGTTAACTACCAAAATTTACCTCGACAGTTAACTGTCGAGGTTTCCCATGACAGTTTTCTACGAAAGCTGGCGAAAATAACAACAAAAACAGCTAAAAATAAACCGAATAAAATGCACAATACCTTTTTTTACGTCAAAAGTGTGTTGATACCTCCTATGCTTGATGCTTCAATGATTTTGGATCAAGATTTGGTGAAAAAATTATTGTATTTGGGGGTTTAGATGGAAAATGAAAGAAAGGTGATGATGAAATAGTGTGTAGGGGGAGCAAGTGGCCTTTTCATCTGATGAAACATTTCCTCGACAGTTAACTGCCGAGGAAAACCTCGGAAGTTAACTACCGAACGGCATTTTCGTATTTTACATGTGTGTTTCAGCCTTATGATATGTGTGAACAGCAGTTTTCACTATGTTTTTCAGCTTAGCCAAATCACGGTGAAAGTGCATTGGGAATTGGTTTTGGGTTTCCAAACTTGTTTCACTAGTAATGCTAAGATACTCTTTAGTCTAAACACAATAGTGCTAGAGATACATATTTGCAATGGTTAATTTCTACCAATAATTTTAGAAGCTTCTAATTTCCACAACAATACCATAGTTCAATAATGTTAATATGATTGGTAGACCAACATTTGATTTTATCCTTGAGGATGTGCTATTATTCCGATTGTTCTATTTCACCAAATGCTTAGCAAAGGACTTCAGGTTTGTGAATTTTTCAATCAAATTATGATTCTAGAAAACTCTAATTTGCATATCATTCTTCTTAATTTTACTACATATTTTTCCTATTTATATTAAATTTCTTCAGGCTGAATCTTTAACTCAAGTTTTAAACAAAAGAGATTTGGAAAAATTTAGATATCATAGAAGTGCAATAGAAGACCTTTTTTCACTCTTTAAACTGAGTAAAAGCCAGATCACTACTGATATGAAGGATCGAGCCAGCAAAGCAGATCATTACATACAATTCCTTTTAAAGATTTTCATGCAATCCAACAAGCAACAGGTTTTTGGCCGGACGAATTCTAGATTTTCTCAATCCGTAATATTTGAAGCAAAAAGAGCGCCATTTACCGCAAGTATTTGAAAAGAAAAAAAATCATTCAATAACAAATTACATCATTTAACAACAAATTTCTTGGCAGAACAATACGTTTATTCAAGATCACCGAGCTGGAATGCCAATTGGCAGTTCACAGCGTGGTATTATAAACCAACCGTTGATCGTAAAAGGTAACCATTAGTTGACAGTTCTTTTTAGATTCTTAAATTACCTATATGAGGTTGATGGAAAACGTTTATTTACTATATATTTCAATCTTAAGTCCCGGCAATGCTGTAAAACAGCAGACAAATATTTCACTCCAAGGATTCGGTGTAAGCAATGACGCTCCAAGGATCTCAGAAACCGAAGCATTTGGTAAACACATCAACACTCAGAGGATTTCACCCTTGAAAGAACAAAGCAATAATCAGAATCAAGATTCTCATAAACCTACTCTCGGTTCTGAAGAACTAAGTACTGCAATGCAAAGATTGATTGAAGTGGTAGGCCTATAAACTTGTGCGTGGTCCTACATTTGATATTGATGCATTTTTATCAGCAAGATTATGACTTGCAATGATTTGTGCCCACGGGATGGAAAATGCATCGCAGCTTTGTTGCAACCACCTTTGATACTCCTGGCGTTTGTGCTAGCATATGTGACGGTTTCTTCCAACTGTGGTATCTTCCCTCCTCCTTTTTTCTACCATGTAACATAATCAACTTATAATTTATTTTTAAACCATTTTGTTTAAATAACATAAATACACGTTATATACGTATATTTTTATCGCAACAACATTTATTAAACTAAATTTTTGTATCCTTAACCATACATCGCACGGGTCGTTATCTAGTGTAATAACCAACCATGCACACGTCCAACGCAATGTTATATAACACTGGTATTCCAATGGTACACAAGTGGTGTCCCATCAAACAGTCAGTGTCTCCCAAAGTACGCACATGAAAATATAGCAAATAGCAAGGTGCTAGCACGCTTTGGGAGTAATACGGTATAATAATTAGCATACTTAACTTAAACAGTTCAGTTTTTGATTGCAAAAACAATCAAAAGTCAATAACTTCAAAAGATAAACTAAATAAGAAATAAAAAAGACATCACATACTCAGTACTACTCTTCAAACTATTAATTGAAATAAAACATAGAAATAAAGAAGAACTCTAAAAGCTATTTTTCACCATTTTTTGCACAACTTCTGTCACTCAACTCCATCCATGAATCAACCACCACTCTAAGCATCTCAATAGCGGAAGATGAAATTATTATTAAAACCATAGTTAATTGAAATCTTCGTAATAGCATATGTTTCCTTCACCTAATATCTTGTAGCATCTTCTCATGATCGACAACAAACAATTTATCATAATGACGAATGAGTAAAGAGTAAGCATCAAAAGAGATTCCAAACCCTAGCTTAGCCATTAGAACCAAAATTTGGCACACTTGCGGCAATGCGTTCATTTTACAAAAGGAAATCAGAAGGTTATTAAAGCCGTCATTAGTACTTGGATAACAAGGCATCCTCAACATGTGGGTAAGAACATGAGAACTATCGGCAATGTCATTCAAATGGGAAAGGTGAAAAAATGCAATGTCGAAAGTGAAATAATTAGGGCAATTAATTTGTTTGAAAACATTCAAAGCAACATGGGTTTAATTCACAAGTTCTAAATACAGAATCCACCAGTAAGTTTGAAGCCAAGGTATTCGGAACAAACCCATGAGATTTTACCAAGTTTTTGTGATACACGACTGGGGAGTTTAGGGAAGAGATAATGCACAAGATGTTTAGGAATGATAAAATCCTTTGCAGTTGTACTATTGTAGTATGGACTTTCGGGTGGCTCTTTCGGGATGATAAAATACTCATACTCTTCTGTAGTTTTCTTCTTTTTGAAGGGAATTTGGGGTCTGTGCTCTATAGGGATGATAAAATCCACATGCTCTGTGGTTTTCATCTTGTTGAAGGGAATTTGGGGTCTGTGACTGTGGGTTTGTGTTGTGATTTTCTTTGAAAAGATTTTGATGATGCGGTGTGATGATGGCCGCAATAACATTGGTAAACTGGAATTCATGCTTGCGATAAAGGAGAAGACTGTTGTGTGTTTCTGAAGCAAAGAGACCCTGTCTGTTTTGTTTTAGGGTTAGGGTTAGATTTGATACAACCATCCGGCATACATAAAATTGATTTTCCCACTTCAAACAAAACTAAGAAATACCATGAAATGACAAGTTTAACCTCAACAGCAATTAATTGCCGTTGAATTTTTAACCGGTGGCAGAATTTTTGTTTGAGTAAATTACACTCTTCTTCCCTCAAAGATTCTTGAATTACACTTCCCTCCCCTCTTATATTAAAATATACATTTTCCTCCTTTGAAAAGTAAAATTTATACCCCCCTCCCTTATAAGATGCTTGAATTAACTTTTAAATAATCATGCTTAATTATCTTTAGTAATTTTTTACATTTTTTAATTTTATTTTGGGTTGTTTCTTATTTTATAATAGGGTTTAAAACTACATGTTAATGAAATTGTAAATAAAAAGTAGCGAAAAAGATGTATTCAATTTTTTATTATATTAAAGTAGACCTGCAATACTATTTTTCAATGTGTGCTAGATTTTTTTCTTTCTTTCTAGATTATTAGAAATAAAATATATATATTGAGGGAGTAAAGCGAAGATATTAACATAAGAGGGGAGAGGAGGGGAATGTAATTCAAGCTTCTCTTAGCGGAGAAGAGTGAAAAGTTTTCTAATATGTTTTGAATAAGAGGGGAGGGAAGTGTATATTTTAACATAAGAGGGAGGAGAGTGTAATTCAACCATCTTTGTGGGGAGGAGAGTGTAATTTAATCAATATTTTTTTTTAGGGATTTGGATGTTATATTTGGCACTCATGTAGTAAGCAATCTATTTTTAATTTTGGTAATTAATCTAGTTATTTCTAATTTGCATTGGCTATGTTCCATTATAATTTGATTTATTTTCTTAATTTCACTCCATAAGTAATAAGTTGAGGTACTTTCTTAAATTGACTTTACAAGTCATAAGTTGGATTATCACACATAAATTGACTCTACAAAGAATCAATATACTGTCCTAGTTATTTGCTAGAACAAACTGAATTTTTTATATCATTGAAATATCATAAGATATTAGCGTCAAATGAATAGCATTCACACAACAAAAGCATAGCAAGCATGTGATGGAAGCAAACTCAAAACAGAGATAGTAAGCATAACAGATATAATATATACATGAGTGAACAAACATTGTCTTGGTATTATGCCATAAAACTTAAAAACCAACATAAAAACAAGTTAAAATTATCAAGCATCGATTAAGCAACCACCATCTTCACCATAAATATAGCTATCCTTCATGACTTTGAACTCATTGTTGTCATTTTTTCTTTATAAACTAGAATGACGCATTATGCATCATTCAATATATATCAACCAAAAAAGAAAAGAAAGTACAAGATGGAAAAGGGGATTAAGCCAAAACCTTTTCAGAAATATACAAACCTAAAGTTAGGTATTCTCATCCTATTCCTAGTATACTCCCTTCTAATGGGCTCTGGAATACTATGCCACCATTCAAAAGTATTAACCGGTAGAGTAAGACCTATACTTGCTAAACCATTTGCACAAAAAACTTCCTTCCCTATAGTCTGTAGATGTGAGATACTCTGAAATGAATATTCCTATAGAAGAAGACACAATTGTACCATCTTAAGGGCCAAGGAACTAAAGCATGAGACTTAAAAGCCAAAGCAACAAGCCACTTTTGTCATTAATGTTAAAGATAATTCTATCTCCAACTTTGCAAAGACATTGCTTGATACAAGGGCTCGGTACCAACCCATGTGTGATCAAAAAGATCAACGTGAATCAACCTGCATTCATTGTCGCAACGTTAAACTATATTTGACTCATCTACAACAAATAAAAGCTCAAATTTTATTTATTTAAATAATCATAATATAATTCTCTAAAATACCTATACAAATATGTAATTTTTTTATGGCCTATACAAATATGTAAATACTGATATGTAATTGAATAGACATGCAAAACTATTTTGCAATATGAGTGATAAGAAATTATATATATTTTTTTTTAAGAAGTCAATCTAGCCCAATGAAATTGGCATCGGGGAGAATCGAACTTGAGAAAAGTACCCTCCAAGATTCGAACCCAACACCACCAAACCAGCCTAAGTGGGTTGAAATTATATATAACTAATTTAAAGTTTTAGCATTAATGAGTTTTAACTAATAAAAAGTGTGTGTTAATGTTGAAAACAGATGGTTGTTAGCATTTTTGTAAAAAAAAAAGAAGATGGTTGTTAGCATTACTCTTCTTATGGTTAAATATCAAATAGTGTTGCATAGAGCTATCAAAATGTGGCTAGCTCATATAGGCTGTAAAGTCCCAAAAAAAAGGAGGGTTTAAGCAGTGGCAGAGCCAGCCAAAAATGTTTGGGATGACCGCCATCAAAATAAACTAAAATATATAAATCACATTGCACACAATATTTAAGTTGTAATAAACTAAAAATCGATCATTCAAAATTTAAACTACAAAATTTACGCTCTGAAGGACGAGATTCATTTTCTCCAATTCTTGGATTCTCACAAACTTGTTCAGGTTCGGATGAAGAAATTATAACTTCTTCATCTCTTTCAATATCAATGGCCTTCCTCTTGTAAAATGAATCAATTGTTCGACTCCTCATCTTGACTTTTCTGTTGCAAAGAAATAAATTTATCAAAAAATTTAAAATGAGGTATATAAACAAGAGTACTGGACAAAGTGGAAGAGCTGAACAAAAATTGAGGTGGTATATAAAATGAAGTGATGTAAAGATTACAACCAATTTAAGAATATTTAACAGTTCAGCATGAAATAAATTTTATTACTTATAAGACTTGACTCACATTGCAGCCAATAATAACTATTTTATTTTCCTTTCTGTGAAGCAAAAAGTGTTAATTAAAAGTTAGGCCACATACATTTTTCATTTAGAATGATGATATCCTGAGTAAGAGATCAACAAAGCTGAAAAACTTCACTTTATATCACTGAAAAACTTGATGAGATATGCAAACAATCTTGAGACTTAATCTATTTTCTAGCAATTGTTGTGTCCTCAATCAAAAGCTGTAATTACCAATACAGCTTCCACATTAAACGCAAAGTCTAGAGCCCGTTTTCAAGTCACCAATGACTCCCAAAACATATAGCATTGTGTTCCATTTGAAGGTCTAGATCAATTTCGAAACTCAATAAATTTTAGAAATGAGAATAAAATTAGAAGATATAAATCTTCTTATTTGTTTGAATGCATCACCATGACATAACATCTCTTTATTATCATTTTCTCACAATCCATTTCCATTTTAGTTTGAGAAAACGTGTTAAACCCTAAACCCTATTATGAAATGAGACTAAATAAATAACAAGAGTTATTGAAGAGTATATACAAAAAATGGTAACAGTAAGGAAAACGAAAGGCACTGCATGCCTCTTTCTTTATAAAATGATAGTTTGGAAACTAAAGCAAAGAGAATCGAAACAAGAAGAATATAGAAGACATGAAACACAGAGAAGAAAGAAACATGAATAAAAGGAGATAGAAAGAATGGCTACCCTTGTGGTTGCACGGTGGAGTCTCTCACCGCGGCTGCAGTAGGAAGAATAAGGGTGGACATTAGTATTAGGTTTAGCCATTAAAACACATAAAGAGAATGAGACTGAGGTGTAGAAACAAAGAGAGAAGAAAATTGCAGAAGAGAGGAGGGGAAGGGAACTGGTAGTGAGGAGGGGAATAGTGGTGAGAGGATATATATATCAGAACCTTAATATTTACTAATGGAAAAATTTAACTTATGGTAAAATGTATAGATGTAAAAATATTTATTGCTGGAGCTCTAGAAATATATCCACAAGGTTTTCAAAATTAATGATTACACCTAGACTGTACTAAATCACGTGTATAGCTACTTCATCTGATTCGGAATTTAACCAAAAAATTAGATGAACTTTTTAGGAATGTAACAACACGTTTATTTTTTCTGGTACATGAAGGTCAACAATTTCAACCTCAAGTGTTGTACTAAGTACTAACTATAGGAGAATATTTCGATGATTTTATTGATCATGAACATGTAATATATACAGGAATTACAATTGCATAATGGGAAAACTAATTATGCCTAATTATTCCCAATCAATGTAAATATTCTTTTGACTTTTATCTCATTTGCCTAATCAATGTAAATATTCTTTTGACTTTTATTTCATTAGTGTACAATATTTGTTCCAAATATAGAGTGTATGTTGTTATGTTCTGTCACACCCCCGCAGTTGAAGCGGGAGGTTGGCGTACGCTTAAACTGTCTCGGAAATCTTGAAAGAGTATTAGTGGAAGACCCTTGGTGAATATATCCGCAACTTGATAGCGCGAGGGAACATACAAGACACGTATCTGTCCACGAGCTACTTTTTCACGTACAAAGTGAATGTCCATCTCGATGTGTTTTGTACGTTGATGTTGAACAGGATTACCAGAAAGATATATGGCACCAACGTTATCACAGTACACCATAGTAGTTTTGTGTGTCGGACAATGTAGTTCGAGAAGTAGGTTACGTAACCAGCATGACTCAGAGACGACATTGGCAACTCCACGATATTCAGCTTCAGCTCTGGATCGAGACAATGTGGGTTGACGTTTGGACGACCATGATAGTAAGTTGTCTCCAAGAAAAACACAATAACCGGAGGTAGAGCGTCTAGTGTCGGGACATCCTCCCCAATCAGCATCTGTGTAGGAGATCAACGATGTAGTGGATGATGGATAGAGATATAACCATAGTGACTAGTTCCCTGAATGTAACGCAAAATGCGTCGAAGAGAGTGCATGTGATCGTCCATGGGGTCATGCATAAAAAGACATATCTGTTGTACCGCATATGTGATATCGGGTCTCATGAAAGTGAGGTATTGGAGAGCACCGGCAAGGCTACGGTATAATGATGGGTCTTCATAGGGAGTGCTAGTCTTGGCACTAAGCTTCGGTTTAGTGTCTACCGGAGTGGGACATGCCTGCTCGCTTAAGAATTTCATCTGCATACTTTTTCTGAGATAGGAACAAACCACCATCATGTCGAGTAACTGCAATACCCAAAAAATAACTTAGTGGTCCCAAGTCTTTCATAGCAAATTCAGAGCTGAGTCGTGAAATTATAGACTTGCGAAGATCTTCAGAAGATGTACTGAGAATGATGTCGTCCACATAAAGAAGAAGATAGGCCATGTGTGTATCTATCTGGTAGATGAAAAGAGAGTTGTCTGACTTGCTTTGAGAGAATCCAATAGAATATACATAATCTACAAACTGTTTGTTCCACGCTCTTGAAGCTTGCTCTGATACCATATAGGAGAATATTTCGATGATTTTATTGATCATGAACATGTAATATATACAGGAATTACAATTGCATAATGGGAAAACTAATTATGTCTAATCAATGTAAATATTCTTTTGACTTTTATCTCATTAGTGTACAATATTTGTTCCAAATATAAAGTGTATGTTGTTATGTTCTGTCACTAACAATGAGTCAACAATTGGGAGACTAGAAGGTACAGTTGATTTGTTTAAGAGTGTTGCTATTATCCATTCCCAAAATATGCTTATAACAAAAAAAATTAGTTTATCTAATTGAATTGATTCTTACATATTTTATTTCCATGTATTAAAACCTTCTCTCCACATACCATGTCTTGGACAAACAACACTAATTCATTTTTTAAACCTATTGTTTTGACTCAAAATTGAATTTCTAGTGAAGGTAAGAATCGTGACAAGATTATTAAATCGTGACACCATTTTGAGGCAGAAACGGATAGTAACTTTAGAGATAAAATCTTAGCACGATATGTAAAATTGTGAAATGATTTTAGGATAAGGTAGGAATGTTGTACTATGTATGAGTTTTGTCGTGACACGATTCTGAACAACCTTGACACAATTTTGACAGGTTTTGGGCATTGTATATGCATTCATTGTTCATTTTTTTAGTAGAACTTTAAGAGAGAGAAACTTGGAAAATCAAAGGAGGTAACTTTATGGTTGAGTGTCTTTGGTGAAGTTATCTTGAGAGACTCTCTTGGGTTGAGAAACATTTGTAAAAACCTTGGGTGAGTGAAAATCATTGAGTGTCTTGTTCCTTTGAAGAGATTGGGAAGTGGGTAGAAATTAAGTTATGTTCTTTGTGAATTTCTTGAAGGTAATTTCTTGTAACTCATTTGTATCTTTTTGTAAAAAAACTCATTGATAGTGAAATAGAGAGACATCTCTCCCCCTAGGTAGGTCTTGTTTCACAAAACTAGGTAAACATTTTTTTATATGTTTGTTTCTCTTCTTTCTTTATATTTTGCTTGTGGTTTTGTGCTTTACACTTGATTCCTATATTATATATAGGTTTGTTATTGTTGTTGTTGCTTGAGGTTAGTTTGATATTGGTTACTAGTTCCCTTTTGCTCCACACATCTAAGTTTATTAGTGTGAGATTTGAGTCTGAATTCACAACAATTGGCGCCTCCTTCTTGTGTTTTTCTATACACTCAGAATAAGAAACTAGAAAAAAATCAACACAATTCAATTCTCTCTTCTTATGTTTTTTTCACCTTCATATACATGAATCGAATCAAATCACTAAAATATAGATTTTGAGCAAATTTTCATAAGTCAAACGCAAAAGAGCATGAATGGTTGGATTCAACATATGCAATGCAATATGTGAATCGAATCAAATCACTAAAAATGGATTTTGGACAAATTCAACACAAAACTTAGCTCAAAACTTCTCAACTTTTCTAACAACACACTTGTGCGAAGCATGCTGTATAAACTAAAAGGGTGCTTTACAAAAACTAATGACATCACTCAAAACATATAAAAAGTTTTAGCCCAGAGAAATTAAAATTTATAAGTGTTTTCCAAAAATATTGCAATAATTTTTTTTACTACTCCAAGTAGCGCACATGCTTACACGCTATAGCCATTAACATTTCAAAAAGAGCAGTGATATATATAGCGACTGCATTTCACGCGAATTCTTCACGACATCACGTTTTTTACTTATTTCCAAAAGTATTTTTAATAATAGTTAACCACTACTAGTATTGGATTTGAGGCCCTTGATTGATGAACCTTTTAAATGTTGAAATATACTTTTCACTTCTCATACACACCAAGTTTCTTCCATCAGTACGACATACTTGTGGCAATAAAGGGTGAAGCGGTGAGAAGCGGTTGTGGGCTTGTGTGGCAGAAGAAAACAGAGATATAGGATATAGCAAGAGAGAGGAACCACAATACATCATGTGTCATTGGAAAATAGAAATAAAACAGACAAATTGCCTTAGCATGTGGTTCGTGATCCTTTCGCGATAATCCCTTTCGCGAGATTGAGCATTTCCCTTTCAAAAATAAAAACATTTCAAGAAAACAAACACCACATTTAACCAAAAAAGAACACAACTACCCCATGTATCTCTCACCGGTATGTATTAATTGCTCCCATAATTTTGATAAGAATCTGCAGGGCCAATCTTGACTAGAACTAAGTAGTGACCCATCACAAATCTTAACGGCTTTTCCACGCTATACTAGAATTTATTGTTTATATTGACTTTAACCAACAATGCCTATTACTCATTCCATTAAGTCATTTTTTTGTTGACCGGCATCTTTCCATTACTCCCCCCGACCCCTAACGCTGTTTCTTCATTGGTTGATATCAAGAAATGGAAATGGTACTAATGGGATGATCTTAACTCATAATAAAGACGTCTTGTGAGCATAACATAACTTAATTGATAGATGTTATGACAATAATTTGCAGGGGTTACTCTACTCGAGTTCATCTTTGCTCCATTTAGGTTTCCTCAATTTACCCAATTTTAAGTCATAGACGTGTGACATGGGCTGAGATTAAATTAATCTTAGAAAAAACAAACTTGTTACTCTCTTGTATCTGAAACAACAACACACCTGCCTCCTCCGTCAAAAACGAAAACACGTTTTTTTGGGTACTGCATTTGTGAGATTTCTTTGTCGTTAACAACAAGCTTCAATGAATTGCTACTTCGATTCAAACTCAGAACTCAGCACGTGATTACAACAAACATTAAATGTTCATTATTTACACAAAGATCCATTAGAATTGGGTTGGTTTGGTGGTATTGACTTGGGACCTGGGGGTGTGCTCCTCCTTGAGGTCTTAAGTTCGCCAATTTAGATTGGCTAGTTTAGCTTCTTCAACAAAAAAAAAAAAAAAAATTCA
>Ga0228710_1011346_pt1 | contig 11544 bp, 4 predicted proteins | sample MedpolnodulmetaG_FD_177995 | JGI IMG/M metagenome (GOLD analysis project Ga0228710, IMG submission 177995) | Root nodule microbial communities from Medicago polymorpha collected in Santa Monica, California, United States - pink nodules | ecosystem: Host-associated > Plants > Roots > Nodule... | reverse complement strand
ACTGGAGAGTCCAGTTAGATCTGAACCATTCATTTCTCATTGATGCATGTGGGACCCTTGTGTGAAGAGTGATTGCACGACTTTGATTTTCATTGCACACTCTTAATTGAAAAGTTCGCGGGAGGTCATCTTCCTAATTTCGATCCATTTATCAAGTCACTCAAACTCACATAGAGATTCTAATAGAAAACAAGAGTGAAAGCTTTGATCCTTTCTCTAATGAAATCTCAACTACTCAAGGTGTATGAAAAGTGTTTCCCAACCCAAGAATCTCAACTAAAGACACTCAACATTAGCCTATGATTTTCCTAAAAGTTTCTCTTTTTGTTTCTCAGGATTACACATCAAAATGATGAAAAAAAGAAGCTTAAATCGTGGTTCTGAATCCGAGAAAATCACCCTAAAATCTACCCAATTCACCCAACAGTTTTCTAGTCGTTGCAAAATCACCCAGCAATATTGTGAATTCTCCCCGCGATTTTGACAAGATTACATCACTTCCAAACCTCCATGCAACTGCTTTGATGAGATTTGAAGTACACAACAATTCTCCACAGTATCTTTAAATCGAAGGTGATGTCAATTTAACCATCAAATACCTTGATGCTCTCTCCATCAATGAATTACTCTTCAATAAAAGCGATCATCGCTAAACCTTAGTCCAAGACAGAGCACTTATTAAGCTACATGCACTCTACGGTTTAATTTATAATTCATGATCCATAAGTTTCTATATAACATGTATCCATGTTGTTACCAACAAAAAAAAAAGATTATGCATGTTAAAGATATTATAGTTAAATTATCCTCCAGAACATGATTATCAATTTATCATCCTTAGAGTTGCTATATTTTTACATGTATAATGATTGAACTCAAAATTATTTTAGACTTTCTTCAGGTTGTTATGCGGTGCAGGTATCAATTTATCAATTTGTGCTGTAGTTGTTATGCTATTTCATTTTCAAGTTTACAAGTATGACACAAATTTACAAGGCATATATTTTAAAAATGTTACTAGTTCATCATGTAGAAGCTGAAGTAGTAGAGATAGTTTTTTTTTACATTAACAACTCGAAAAATTATAATTGAACATGTAATAATATTTAAATAACCAAAAGATATTAATAGTAGTAATGATTTTAAATTTACAGTACAGGAGTAAAAAAAGAAGTCATGAGCAACTAGCTTGAAGAGAAAAATACATATATATGTACCCAGAGACACTTCGTTTACTGGACAATACACTTGGTCCAGATAGTTTGGCCTTTGATTACTGAATGATTCAATCTTGAGTTCATTAACTAGATGATTTGACTTTTAAACTTGTACAAGATGTTTTAATTGTAAGGTAGGTGGAGAAATTAAAGAGTTAAAGTGAGTTCAAAAAACCCATTATCTAATTGTAACTTGTCAAAATATCAAAACATTAGTCATATTGGTCTTAGTTTTTTATGTAATGTTGTCATTCTTTTTTGTTTTAAAGTGGGTTAAAAAAAAACGAGTAATTGATTATTGATTATAATAGTTAAAATGAGAAAGAATGTAGAAAAGCAAGGGCACCATGTCGTTTGTTTTTACTAGTCCCACATCGCCAGTTTGTATGGCCATTGAGATGAGATTTACCTATAAAAATGCAACGTATGATTTTTCTTTATAATAGATTTTTGCGACAGTGTTGAATTGCTGTGTTGTATGTCTTCATAATCTTTAAATGTAGAAGGTATTCTATCTAAAAGTTTAAGAACACAAAAAGCATAACAATTTTACGTGTTAAATTGAGTGAAAATATTTACTAAACACATTTGACAACTAAGTTTTATTTATGGGTCTTGTTAACCAGTGCGGTACTGGTTAAGGAATCCAAAAGTAGAATAATTGTCTTGGAAATATAAACTGTTACTTTTGACTAACTAATTATTACACCATTTTTTAATAAAATTTTATCTCTTTTAACTTCTTAATCAATGCCTCGGGGGCACTGGTTAACATTCTCCTTTATTTATAATATGAGTTATTGTTTGGATGTTAATTTCGTTCTTTATGGTTTTTTGGATGTTCATGTTGAAGATTATAAGTGAATTTTTTTAATTTCCTAATCACATTGAATTACATACACTTTAAATTATTATCTTTTCTCTTCTTTTCACTTCGAATCTCCTTAGCAGTGTATGAGTATTCAATGTCTTCTCTCTTGTTTTTACCAACACCATAATTTCATGCTTATCAGAGTGTCTATGAACATCAGAAGATTGAAATTCTTTTAGAATTTGATTATGCATTCTATGATTCTCAATCTCTATAGCTTTTTCAAGGGGGTTTTATATTGATTTTGCAAGATCTTAAATTTTTTTGCTTTACTTTGATAGTTGCTAATTAGGTCTTTAACAACAATGTTCAACTCTTCACGAGTAAATTAACTCTTCATGAGTAAGTTCAGAAAACATCAACATCAAAATATGCATTGGAGGATGCGGTTGTCGTCAAAGCAATATTCACTTCTTATTCATCAGAGTCAGAATATTATCATGTTCAGAATAATAGTTCTAAATACTGGAACCATAAACCATGTTTCAGAATATACAAATAAAATGGTAGCAATGTATTAACACTGTATGCATCGCATTCAACCCTTATTGTATCACCAAAGTGAAGATTGAACAGTTAAAAGTAATAATTGTAACCACTTAAATTGAGTCTTAAGTTTTCTGTGTAGAAATGGAAAGTACATCAATCAACCCCAAAAACAAATAGGAACATTTTGAAATAATTTAATTAGAAGAAACCTTGTGGCATAAAACTTAACATGGTTTTGTATTAACAAAAAGTAAAAGCTTTCCCATGAACCTTTCTTGTAACAATTTTCGAAACAACAAATCTATTGTTATAAAGACAAACCTGTTTTTTATAACAGGATCTATTTTTATAACATCAAACCCTTCTTGTAACGGAATGTATGCTGAAAACTTAAAGAAAGAAATATGTTTTTATATAGACAAACCAAAATGATTTCTCAAAGTAAGGAGAAATTCTCAGCATAGGTTCTTAAGGAAAAAAAACCTAGCTTTACCCTAAGAAAAAAAACAACATGGTGGAGACTCGTATCCACCTCATGGGCATGAAACTCAACGCAGAAAGTCCTGTACTGCAGTCGTAAATCATTGACGATCTTGTCAACTTCAGAAATAGGGTTTGGATCTAAAGGAGCTGCAAATGAACAGATAAATAAAAAGTTAAAACGTTAATGAATGAATAAAATGGAAGAATGCAAAGAACAGTTGTGAGAATAAAACAAAATAACACATGTTCTACCATTCAAGCAGTGAAGTGCAAGCAAACTTTGGAAATCATGAAAAGCCATGGAATGGTAAGCAGATGTGATATTGGTATGTTAAATGGATAAGGGCGATTGGAGCATCTCCATTTCTGTGAATATTTATAGAGAGGCAGCAAACCAAATGGAAGCATTGTTAGAAGTGCCAAATTAATGATGGGGAGAGGGGAATTGAAATTTAAAAGAAGAAGGCAGAAAGACACCAGAGTTGCAACGTGTAAAAGCTTTTGGTGGAATCTAGATTTAGTTGTTGATGAGATAATTAAGGCATGAGAATAAAGTTAACCAATAGCAAATAGATAAATACACGTGGAAAAGCTTCTCATGTAAGCTAGGTTAAGTTAAGGAGGGAAATTAGGCAAGTAATTAGGGTAAAGCAACAGCTAAACCTTACAAGCTTTTAGAGTAAGAAGATGTGTCCTCAAAGCGTGATTTGCTTGCAAAGGGGAAATAGAGGTGTGGTTTGCTTGGAAATAGAAGAGGTCACTTTAGGGAGACTATAATTATAGTTTGTGGCCACATCAATTAATCATTCCTCCCACTGTCCAATATAATGGTTGCATAATATCATCATGCATAAGTTTTACAAATTGTACTTCTAAACAACTATCCTAAATAATAGTGTTTGAGTGTATTTGCATGAACGTATATATTGTCACTATTTGTTGCACCCAACTTTTGTAGAAGGAGTCATCATCACTAGACCTTCTAAATCCCAATATTCATTCTCCAGAACATGATTATTAATTTATCATAGCTAACAATCACGACACATGATTTTATTAGAAGAAAATCTAAAATAGTTTTTTGATCCTCAATCATTATAAATGTAAAAATATAGTCAAGAAAATCTAAAATAATCTTTAAGGTTGAACCAATCTTTTAAGATACATAAATACTTAGATATTAATTTATACGAGCCTAAAACCTTTTTATAAGTGCATCAGAATTATCTATCAAAGTGACATTTCTTCTATTAGACAGTAGTACACTTGACCCATATAGTTTGGCATTGATGACTCAATGATTCAAGCTTGAATTCATCAACTAGATGTTTTAACTCTTGTCCAGATGTTTTAGTTCAAGCAAATGCATTCGATGAATTGTTGTACAAATGCTTCAATCTTGATGTACAAAATGGTTTAAACAGTGATCCAAATGCTTTAGTTCAAGCAAATTGTGTTGAGCAATGATCTAGATGCTTTAGCTATGCTTCGCAATCTTGCGAATTACTTTAATGGTCCAGATAAGTTTGAATCTAACACAACATTTTCAACTTTTCTTTAGTGAAAATCCTAAATACACAAAAATGGTGGACTGAAATATAGATCTATAAAAGTTTGAACAAAACTCTAGAAAAGATTGTATAAAAAATGGTGGACTGACCTTCCTTCATGCTTGTGGTTTGAATGTTGGACTCATTCGGTTAATGTCTTAGAGAGCTCTTCAGTTAGGAGATGAAAGTTGTAAGGTAGGTGGAGAAATTAAAGAGTTAAAGTAAGTTCAAAAAACCCAATATCAAATTGTCAATTGTCAAAATGTCAAAATATTAGTCATATTGGTCTAAGTGTTTTTATGTAATGTTGTCATTCTTTTATGTTTTACAGTGTACGATGGGATCAAGGAGTTTTAACTAAATGTCAAAATTCAAATTGTTATGATGAACTACCATGCATCATAAATATGTAGGAGTAATTGATTATAATAAGTTGAAATGAGAAAGAAGGTAGAAAAGCAAGAGCACCATGTCGTTATTTTTTACTAGTCCCACATCGCCGGTTTGTAAGACCATAGAGATGAGATTTACCTATAAAACTGAGGCGTATGATATTATATAAGAAAGGCGTGGTAGGGACTCAGTTTTTAGCGTACGTCATTCGTTGAAATAACTTTGAGATTCTCTTTATATTTATAACAGATTTTTGCAAAAGTGTCAAATTGTTTTGTCAATTCTTTTACTGACTTTTTAAACGTAGATGATATTCTATCTAAAAAGTCGTTAAAACAATGACATAATAATTTTATCTGTAATTGAGTGTAAACATTTACTAAACATATTTGACGTTTCAATTATGTTTTATTTGTAAATATTAGTTATTGTTTGGATGTTAATTTGGATCTTTATTGTTACTTGGTTTTTTTTTGTTTGACATTTGGGTGTTAATATTGAAGATTATAAGCAAATGTATTTTTTAATTTCCTAATCACTTTGAATATGATATTATCTTTTCTCCTCTTTTCTTTTGTTTCTACCGACACCATAAATTATTGAAGCTAAATTGCTTCTCTCAATGTCATTAATGAAAAACTCTTGAAAACAATTTCATGCTTATCAGAGTGTCTCTGAACATTAGAAGATTGAGATTCTTTTAGAATCTGACTATGCATCTAAGATTCACAATCTCTATGTCGAGACCCTTGGCTTTTTCAAGGGAGTTTTATATATTTACTTTGATAGCTGCTAATTAGGTCGTTAACAATAGTGATTAACTCTTCACGAGTAAGTTTAGAAAATACATCATCATCATCATCAACATCAAAATCTGCATTAGAGGATGTGGATGTCGTCAGAGCTATATTTGCTTCTTATTCATTATAGTCAGTATCCAGATCTTTCCATATTGCCACGAGACTTTTCTTGACTCTGCTTTTTAAAACCTCCTTCTTGGAACATGTCATTTTCCATTTTCATATTATGATTAAATCCACTTTTGGTCCCTCAATATTTTAAAAAAATTTAGTTTTGTCCCTTATTTTTAAAAATGTTTTTTTTTTATCCCTTTTGTGTGAGTGTTTCATATATAAACATAAATACATAACCACATGGGAAAGTTTGAAGCTTGGAATCAAAAAACATGTAAATTGAAAATATAGATTTATAAAAGTATGAACAAAATTCTAGAAAAGAATGTATAAAAATGGACTAACCTTCCTTCATGCTTGTGGTTTGAATGTTGGACTCACTCGTTAATGTCTCAGCGAGCTTTTCAATGAAGAGATGAAAGTTGTAAGGTAGGTGAACAAAATGTAACTTATTATAATGTAAAACATGAACATTAGTCTAGGTTTTATCTAATGTTGTTATTCTTTTATGTTTTATGTTTTACAGTGCACAGTGGGATGAAGGAGTTTCAACTAATTGTCAAAATTCAAATTGTTGTGATGAACTATCATACACAAAAAGGTTGGAGTAATTGATTTTAAGTAGTCTAGTCCCACATCAAAAATTTGTAAACAATATAGAGGGGATTGTTTTACCTATAAAAGTACAGCCTATGACTTACCAACATATACAGGGGATTGTTTGTGAAGTCATTTTCCTAATTGATTTTTGCTAGTGTAAAAATTTTCTCTCTGTTATTTTTCTGCGCCTGCGGGAAGGAATTCTATTTCAGATGCATTAAATAATTGAGATGAAAATTTTACCTAAAAAATATGTTTGTAAACTTTTATCGAACACATATTCGGGAAGTGTTTTATTTTCACTTATTCATTTAAAGCTTCTCTATTACTCCGTAAACATGATTGATTGTTCATTATTTTATAACAATACTTTGTGATTATTCAACTGAATAACACTTAGGTTTCCTAACTTCACTCTTAGTTCATGCTACCTTAAAATAAATCGTCATTAATATATCTTAGTTATCAACTTTAAATCGTCATCATTGACCAAAAAAAAAAACAAAATCGTCATTAATATATCTTAGTTATCAACTTTAATCCTGCACATTGAGACACACAACACACAATTAGTAGACAAATTATCTTTTGTTTTGTTATCATCATAACATCAACAATGAAATATGTATTTGAACCAACTTAGTTCTAACATACGTAGCAGCGAAATGATACCAACACATGTGTTACATTAATTTCTTTCAATCTCGAAATTATTAGGTGAACGTGTTTGTGTAAGTGCTTCATAGCTATAAATACATAACCACATGGAAAAGTTTGAAGCTTGGAATCAAAAACATGTAAATGGAAAATATAGATAAAAGTAGAGAAAAGCAAATGAAAAAGAAAGTAGAAAAGCAGGAGCACCTTGTTTGTTTTCACTTTTCAATAGTCCCACATCGCAAATCTAAAAAACACTATGGAGGATATTTACCTATAAAATTGCAGCGTATGACATGCTCTACATTCCAGTAAGAACACAGTTTTCTAATTGGTTGATGGAAACTATGGTCTTAAGAATACTCTTAATTTCGAAGGGACAGAAAAAGGAGATGAAGAGAAGAAAGACTCGTCAACACAAGTCAAGAAAGGGAGAAGAGAGAAAAAGTTCCCGACAACTCAATGAAACTCTTTGGTGTCTTTTTTTGAACTGAGTGGAGTCCTCTATTTATATAGAGATTTTGTAACTGTTTTAGCAAAAATTGCGACAACAGTTACTCTAATGGATAAGCTTAAAATGAAGTTTATCCATTAATCAGTTCAACAACACTTGTGGATAGGATCAAAAGAAACAAATCCACAAAAGTGGAGGAAACAAACCATTGGATTTGAATGAAGGAAATATAAGAAATTCAATTAAATTCTTATTCTTATCACAACGACCATAAGCTAAATTTATGGGAAGTGATATTCTCAAATAAAAATAATACTTGCTATTATTTTTATCATTATCAAGTATTTAAAATTAAATACCACAATTTAAACACTACTAATGTGTGAGTTCTATTTTATGTGGGACCCCCACACTCTATTTTTTTCAATTCACACAACATTAGATCAAAGTATAATTACTTGGTGTTTAATCTTCCAATTTATTTTCCAACATCACACTAATGTTCCAACAGAATATATGCATAGAGTGTTGTTAATTTACATCTATTTAAAAACATTAAAGTGTAAATTAGCAAGTTACGTTAAAGTGTAAATTACCAAGTTACATTCATCATTTTAGCTTCTTCCTTCCGTCAAAAGGTTCTTCATTTTGTTTCATTTACAGTATATCAATTCTGCATCAAATTATCATTTTTATTAGATCCTTCATTGTACATAGTCTTTTTATTAGAGCTATGTACATTGCTTCACATCCCAGAATTGGCCTTATGTGCCTTGTGTGGGCAGGAAGCTGTAGACAAAATATTTGCCAAGCAATGGTAAAATGGTGCCTTGTGTCGAAGAGGGGCAAAAGGATAAACTAAAAGCAACAAAATTTTGTATTTACTAAACAATGTCCTATTTGTAGAGAAGAAAAATAATTCCATGAATAAAAAAGGCAATCGGCTATTGTGGGTGAATTGCCGGAAGTCGATCCTTAAAATTGAAGACCATATTACGAGTTCTTTTTAAATTGATAGCGTATATCAAATATAATCATAATATCACCATCGCTAAAAATCAAAATGAAAATTTACAAACAAACTCACTCATAACATTAAAGTTAATAATATACTACAACAAAATGTTTACAAATAATACGATAAAATCAAAATAACCTGAATACTCATGTCTTCGAATATGCAATATTGAGATCCAAGACATTGATTTGATTTGTGATTGATTGAAACTGATCTTTTAATATGAACAAAACAAACACCACATCAAGAGGGAAAAACAAACAATGTTGCATTAAGGCTACGGATATCAGGTTATGTGATATTACAATATTAATCAAGCATCTGATTAAAATACAATGGATTTAAAATTACATTGGTGAAAGACTATTCTCTGACCTCGCTCAAGTTACATGGGTTATTTAAGATAAGAGTTGAATATGTTTTTGATCCCTATAAAGATACCAACTTTTTGTTTTAGTTTCTCTAAATTTTTCCTTCAACATTTAGTCCATATAAAATTTTCAATCATTACTTTTGGTCCCTACTTTTAATTAAATTTTTGTATTTTTCAATGAAATTGTGTAGAAATGTATAGAGTATTATAAAAATCACTCATAAAAAATTAAATTTTTTTAACAAAACATAAATTAAATATGAATTTTTTACCGTAAAAAATATAAAAATTCATACTTAATTCATCTTTGAACCAATTTCGAGAGTTCCATATTAAAAACACACATAAATTATAGCTAATACTCATTTGGTTTATACTGTCGTTTGTCCCATTGGATTATTGGTGTGCCAAGATCTACTTCCCACATGGTGCTGACTGCTGGGTTAGGGGTTAATTATAAGTTTTTGATCAATGTGTATATATATATATATATATATATATATATATATATATATATATATATATATATATTTTTTTTTTTTATATTTTATTTTTTGTTTTTGTTTTTTTTTATTTTTTTATTTTTTTGATAGTTAGTGATGTAACGTTCTAATCATAAATTTATATAACACCTAACATATTGAACATGGAAGTAGAAATGATATAGTGATAGGTACAAAAACTTGCATTAAAATCATAAGGTTCCCAAAGAGAAAAATATCATGTTCAGAGCAAATTAGATATAGACCTACATGCAAGTAAAATTCACTCAATTCCTGTGAAGACTCCCTTTATCTTCCCTTTACAAACTATAAGCATAATAATTGCAACTAAAAAAAGGCCAAAACAGTAAGGTAGCACAAATTTGTTGTGTACTCTAGATTAACGTTTTATTCTGCAGTTTTGGTGCATTAGGAATCATATAGTTAAGTTTTTATTTGGACGACAAGTTAAGTAGTTGAAATGAAGTGATGCAGAAATAGTTTCTACTAAAGATGAGTCGATCAAAGTTTTAAATATCTTATGTAAAGGTTTTTACAATTTCAGCTGTAACGGATGTTGTCATACTAATAAAGATCTATGCGGTGTGAATTAATCATAGTGTTGCATAAATTTTATTAAAATTATGGCTTAAATAGTTAAACCCAGTAAGCTCGGGTGTTTTTGGTTTTTGTCCATGTATCTTTTTATGTTCTAAAACAAACTCTGTAAGATGCAAACGTTTTGATTTTAGTTCCTATCATCGTCATCATCCGTTACAAAAACGTTTACGTGGCAAATGGAGGGTGATGTGGCGATGGCTGGTGAGGTAGATGACGCTAATTTGGCAAAATGGATGATGAGTTACACAGGGAGAGGGACCATAAACAAAAAACAAAATTCGTAGAGGGACCAAGACCAAAAAACGAGAAGACAAAAAGTTCAAATTTAAAAGGCTTGGTTCTTCCATCTCTTCTTGTCTTTCTTCCTCCATTTTATCTTAGCCGCACACCTTCACCATTTCTTCGACCAATATCCTCCATTTCTGCTAAAAATTCATAAATAGATCATAAAACTGTAAAATTTCCATGATTTTCATAAAAACATGGCTCTTTTGCACAATGATTATATTCTTTGGTAATTATACTTCAAGATTATATCCCCGTTCAAACTCTAGTTTTCCATGTTTTTGTGGAAATCATGGGAATTTTACAGTTTTATGATCTATCTAAGAATTTTTAGCTGAGATGGAGGATATGTGTCGAAGAAATGGTGAAAGTGTGCGGCTAAGATAAAAATGGAGGAAGAAACACAAGAAGAGATGAAAGAACCAAGGTTTTTAAATTTGAATTTGGTCTTCTCGTTTTTTGATTTTGGTCCCTCTACGAATTTTATTTTTTGGTTTTGGTCTCTCACTGTGTAACTCACATCCATTTTGCCAGATAAGTGTCTCCTGCCACGTCAGCCATTGCCAAATCACCCTCTCTGTTTGCCACGTATACACTTTTGTAACTGGATGATAACAGTAGGGACTAAAATCAAAACATTTGCATCTTACATGGTTTGTTTTAGAACAAAAAAGATACATGGACGAAAACCAAAAACACGCAAATTTACAGGGACTATTTAACTATTTAAGTAAAAAATTATTTATATTATCATATAATGTATAGTAACTTAAATAAATCCTTTTTTTTTATTATCATAAGATGTTTAAAGTAAATATTATACTAAAAGTATGCTACATTCAACAAAGATCTTATGTTTGATTGATTGAAAACAAATTAACTAATAATTACTCATATCATATCTTCAAACAAAGTTCATGATAAATTAGCTATATCCAGTTCACAACATAAAAAACTATTAATACATTTGAAAAAGTCTAATGAAAATTTATTGATTACATTACTAGTCATTGATGTAGCATATTTACGTATATCAAAAGTAAGTATTTATATATCGTCTCCTCAGGGACTAGTGCGATATCATGGATTGTTCGACATCGATTACCATTTTAAGTTGAAAGAGTAATTTGTTTGTTT
>Ga0228710_1011345_pt1 | contig 11544 bp, 12 predicted proteins | sample MedpolnodulmetaG_FD_177995 | JGI IMG/M metagenome (GOLD analysis project Ga0228710, IMG submission 177995) | Root nodule microbial communities from Medicago polymorpha collected in Santa Monica, California, United States - pink nodules | ecosystem: Host-associated > Plants > Roots > Nodule... | reverse complement strand
AAATAAAGATAAAGAGAGAAGAGGGTCCGAATCGGGACAAAAATGAGGTATTTTAAAATACCTTTCTGCCGAATTTTCTTTGAAAAGTCAGAGAATATTCCGGATCAGAGGGTGTATGAATGTAGGACCTTAGGTCAAAAATTGGGGTATGACAGGTAAACTAAATGTGCAGATTTAGTTTTACCCCAGAAAAGCTGATTTTCTTGTGGATTATATTTAGTTTTACCACATGAAGGCTGGTTTGCTTCTGGATTTCTGTTAGTTTTACCACCGAAAGCTAGGTTTTCTGGTGGTTTTTATTTTTTCGCAGATTTAGTTTTACCTCATTGTAAATGTAATAAGAATTATATTAATAAAATGATATTTTATATCTATTATTTTTGTTAATTTTTGCATTTATTTTATAATTGCGTATTGAATTAATACATTTGAATAAAGTAAATAAATGAATTAGAATAAATTCAGCGTGAGTTCGAATAAAAATTGTGTATTGAATAAATTCGAATAAAGTTACGTATTAAAAAAATCGAAAAAAGACCTAATTAAACTCAGCGCGAATTCGAATAAACTTGCGTATTGAATAAATTCGAATAAAAGTTACATTAGATTACATAAACAACATCTATATCAACTATATATGGGACTGAGGTTGAATTATTTGTCAAAAAAAATGTATATCAATTATATATGTTATCACATCAAAAAATTTCATATAAGACGAGTCATCACATAAAGACTGAGGTGCATTCCGTGACACTCATCTTATACGAAGGAATTCGATATCATAATTTATATAGCTGATTCTCAATAATACATGTTCCTAAATATGTCCTATCATTACATTACATTCGGGTTGCACCTTAAAACTACAACAATTATCTTACCTCTGAAATGGTAAAGTCAAACTGGCTAAACACCAAGAATCAAACATTCACCCGGAGGTTTTTATTATTCTATTCAAAAGATTAAATTCTTGTTAGGCTTTGTTTAAATTATGGTATTCAAGTGTCAAAAGAATGAGGTGCATTCATTGACACTTCAATACCTTCATCTAAATCAGCCTAACAGGAATTTAATCTTTTGAATGGAACAATAGAACTGTCAGGTGAATGTTTGGGAACTGGCGTTTAACAAGTTTGAATTTTCATTTCAGGGTAAGACAATTGTTGTAGTTGGAAGGTGCATTCCCTACCTAATCACGATCCCTATCTAATCACGATCTTCTAACAAAATCAGACTGTTGATAATATCTTTAGTTGATCTCAGCAACGTTACCCGCATATCGATCCACTAGAACATGTTGTGCTCCCAAAACATGCTCCTCAAGTTTTCGTCGTTCGTTAATTCAACCAAACTGAATGATATTCTCCCTTCGTCAAGCGTTGAACGTTTATACCAAACGTAGTCCACCCTCCTTGTGTCTTCGGGGTTGACTCCTTGGTTGAATTCATTTAGTTCATCCTTGAGACCTCTTAACGTTACACCAAGGCACCGAACCTTCAACTTCTGAGGTTCTCCGCCGTTGAATTGTGCGTGAACGTCAATCCACCCGGCCATTGTTTCAAATCTACACAATAAGAAATTAAAAACAATCAATAAAAAAATCATTTAAACATTTCATCGAACACTTGGAGTGCAAATTATACATAAATCCTAAAACTCATAACTACAACATTAACATGCAAATATCTAAACAATTAAGCAATATAAGTCATTTACATGTAACATTGTATCATTTCTTGCACAAAAAAAAAAAAAAATTTTAAACAAACCCTAAATCTAAAAAAATTCTCTAAAACTACAACATAAACATGCAAACATCTAAACATTTAAGCAACACAAGTCATTTTAATGAAAACATTGTATGATTTCTTGCAAAAAAATCAAAATTTAAACAAATCCTGAATCTAAAAAATTTCTAATTTAAGAGAAAAAATCTAACATATAAACATAAATGGTTAATGGTGTTTGATTATGAAAACTTACTTGTTATTGGAGTGTTGTTTGATTTGAACTTGAAGGAATTTTGGATTTGGGTGATTTGAGAGAGATTTTTGAGATTTTTTGAGATTTTAGATGAGAAATGAGGAAATGTGGTGTTCTGCTTTGTTTAAAACAACACATAACGTGAGTTAACTAACACGACGTTAGTTAACTCACACAGCATTAGTTAAATAGCGCATTATTTAACATTTACGTTACTTAACTAATGCAGAGGTATTTTCGGCAAGACAGCTGAACGCGAACAAAAAATACTGGAAGAAGCAGAATTCTTGCCAGTATTGAACAAGTCCCTCGGTGCCCAATCATGCGAACCATCTAAACTAATTTTATAAACGTCTTCGAGAGGTTCCCAGACCCCAGTGCCCCCTTATGCTACTGATACGATCCATGCATTTACTCATAAGTGTGAAGAATATCATGAGTAATAGAGATCACCTTGTTAGATAAGAAATGTTATCAATCAAGTTTGAAGCCCGAGTAGTGAGCAAAGAATAAAAAAGAATTTATTTATTATATCCGGCTTCTATTGAGCATGACCAACAACACCAAAGAAAATAGACTATTTCCAAAGGGTTGTATCAATTCTTTCATTAATGAAATTTCAATCCAACCAACCTTGAAGACCAAGACTAAAGAATATTTAGCCCAATATTTCTTAGGCAGAACAAAATTAAACAAATCATTTCCTCTATTTTATCTTTCAAATATTGAAATATTTGAATAGCAAATATAATTAATTTGAATTCTTTTGCAATAAATGTAATGATTTTTTTAAGATAAATTTTAGGTGAGTTGGATTTCATAGGCTCTTGAAAATTTGGACATGTCTCAAGGTTCAAAGAGCACATACAGAGATACTGGTAGATCATCCGTCAAAGAAATTCTCACACTATCAGGCGTCAAATCCACAGTTTAGGATGAGTTAACTTCTTACCAATTAAACCAACTTCGTTGGCAATAAATGCAATGATTTTGAAATGTTGCAAACATGACACCATAAATTTTTAATTTTTTTTAACAAGCCAAAATGATATATATATTAACCATGATTCACCCTGCACAAGGTGTGTAAAGGGTGAAACACGCAAAAGTATTTACAAAGTCAAAAGATTAAAAGCACCATCAAAACAAGCAGAACTAATGGACACCCATACACAGTAAATGATGTTTCCACTAGTCATGATAGCCGTGAGAAAATACCACCTGTTTTGATTTTAACCACAAAAAAGGATGGAGTTTGACTTTTTCTTTTAAACGACTTCTTCAATATTCTTTATTTAAAAAAAATAAAAATTAACTTTGGAAGTGTCTAAATTTTAAAATGATAAGTTATTAATCATTATTACATTCTTTTATCATGTAAATCTCAAACTATAGACGAAAATAATATGATTTGACGTATAAATTTTATCCAACCATACCCTAGAGCAATTGAATTGAATGAGATAGTAAAAAAAACTCTTTCATCGTATTCATAGATTTTAGGTTTGAATCCAGCCATGAGAATCCAAAAGAATCGAATCTCTTGAGAAAGAACTTTGCCACCCAATGCATCCTATCCAACTTGAGAGATTAATCTCTACAATTGCGCACAAAGAATACATGGTTCAACAAAAGAAACAATCATGCATTATTCTATTTTTTTTTAATCTCATTTATTTCCTAGATTTCCACCAATATCAAAAGGGAAAGTGTATTTTCCTGAATACATATTTCAACAACAAAATCAAAATGCCTTCACCATGCGGCAAATTCCCTTCTAGCATTCATTATCCTGTGAATTAAATAACTTTTTGCCTGTAATCAAATACAAGATTTTTCATGTCATTTGGATATATAGTTCACAATTATTGCTCATTTACAATGAACACTTGCATTATTTTTCTTGGTGGGTCCAAGTGGTCTAAAGAAGGCAAGTTCATTGCAATTATTTGTTGTCAAAAGATTACTTTATTGTGTGTCTCTCTCGCCGGCCTTCCTTATCCTTTGCATTGATGTATCAACACAAACAACAATCAATAGCTACGTTTCAAGCACTGGCTACATGATTGAACTGAAGTTTCAACCTTTCTTCCTTTCCACCTTCCATATTATTGAGCCTTCATAATCAGTACGCGCACTTTGCCATATACGGTAGCATTCAATGGCTGCAAAACAAAATTATAAAGCGCGAGATAAGTGGAAATTACAAACTTATAATAGGACTAACACAGTGTAATGAAGCTACCAGCTAGAGGGTAAGTCAGTATAGCATGGCAATCACGTTGAGATAAATTCGGTTAGAGAGGCTCTGAGAATCTAGAGGGCAAGGCAAGGATAACTAACAGTCGGTTGAGGGATATGAAGAGCTGAAGGAGTGTATAAGAAAGGAAGATAATGGAATGAGAAGGCAAGAAAGCAAAAGTCATCACTTGTTTGGATGAAGGTTTTACGGTCTTTGTTGTTTAGACTATTTATCCATGTTTCGCGTGAGAAGTTGACGTTAATATACTGGATTTGTGTCAACTATACAAGGCTGTGTCTGTGAGTTAATGACAGCACAATATTATAGTACTGAAAAATAATTTTCAGAGTGAGCCAATCCTACTCAATGGGGTTGATCAGAAAATAATCTAATCTAATGAGAACATCAAAATAATTGAAAAAGTACAGAAATATACAAAAAGGGGCAAGAACTATTTGCAGAGAGAAGGGAGGGAACTTGAAAATGGTGGTGCACTTGTATGGCTGGATGCAACTGTGTGAGAGGGAATTCAGAGTGTTAACAGTCTGGGAGGTCCCTGTAAGTTGTATTTTGCCATTTACAGAAATGAGAAGAGACGGCTATAGCAGTGGAGAACTGAGAAGATGTGGTGAGTGTGGATGAGAAGCTGGGAATAGAGAGCTGACCAAGTAGCATTTACTTATATGATCATGCACCTCTAAAAGTGGATAAGGCATGACATGACTCTAGTAATTAACTCACATAAGCATACACTACAAACAATGACGACATAGTTGACCGAAAAAAGTAATTGTTGCTGGTAGTAATCAAGGCCATTATTTTTTTACCGATCAACAATGCGAGTTAATAAGGAGCAGAATCATACAATTGAAAACAATAACTCATGTAACTTCTTATATAATTAACGGAGTAGCTGTTAGATGTCATTCACACTTCATTAGGAATTCTTAGTTATTATCTATTTATGAGTGTGTGTGAGAGAGAGAGAGATTACCAAGTACTCTTCTGAGGTTCAACGAAGGACTGGAGATGGCATTTCAGAGAGTGAGAACAAATGGAGGTGCATCTCTTCTTGGTCCAGCAACAGAACGATAAACATAAAGTTTTCCAGCCTGACTATCATCACCTCCTTCTTCCTGCATCACTTCAACATTCAACCTAGGCCTTTCTTGTGCTAACAATCTACATCCATTCATCGTCACTTTGCAGTCCGACATCCAAAGTGACCTCATTGACTCATACTTGTCAAAACCAGACAAAAGCGCGGCATTGCCGAACGGACTGTCCCTTATCTCAAGTTTTCGCAGCTTCGGACAGCCATCCAGTACACATTGCATTGCCCAATCACTGCTTCCAGCAAAAGCCACTGAAAGTGTTTCCAAGTTTTTAGCATACTTTCCTATATACTCAAATGTCAGGTCAGTTAGAGAACCTGATACAGCAAGCCTTTGGAGTTTAGTGCAGGTCTTAACAACTGCCCCAAAGGCCTCGTCCATAGGTTCACCCGTCTGGTAATCTGGCTGACCAGGGGTCATGATGCAGAGCCGAAAATGAGTAAAGTCGGGGCAGTTTTCCACAACAGTAGCAACAGCAGCATTGGTCATCTGACGGCAAAAGTATAGGATGTAGTGTAGCTTCCGGCATCCTTCAGAGACAGCAATAAACCCTGATTCAGTAACCCCGTGTGCAGCGCCCTCCTCAAAGGGATCCCCAGGAAAAACACGTAGCTCCTCAAGCAATGGACAATATGATCCAACAGCTTCCAGTCCCTTGTCTTCAACTGTGTCCAATACCTACATAAGGTAGATATTCGAATACACTTCCGTTAGCAGGCACCGAAAAAAACCAATCGAAAACTTCAAAATCGATGAAACTTTAAAGAATAAAGAACAAAGAAAGAAAATCTTACCCAAAGGCGTCGTAGATTAGGACAGCGAACAAGAAGCTTAGAAAGGCCTTCACTGTCAAGAGGAGCATAACTAAAATTCAAGAAAGTCAGATTTGTGCATGCAGGGTATAGAACTTGGTGATATTGTGCTGAAGCAACCCATAAACCAGAAAGGGTGTGAAGACTTCTACAATTGTTGAACGCGCGTTCAAGCTCTGAATACTGCTGTCCTGTCAGCTCTTGTGAAAATGAGCCAGTACCAAGCTCACAGAGCTGAGGAGCACGGACAAGAAGTCTTTGCAACTGTTCCAGTGTTACGCTTTTGTTAACCTTCAAAGTCTTTAATGAATTGCACCTAGCGACAAGTTTCTCGAGCGCGTCGAAGTTTACATCATTGCTTAGGTTGGCAAAGTTCAATATTTCCAATGATGTAAAGCTTTCTGGGAAGCAACTCAACCAATTACCACTTTTGTCATCGACGCCATTCTCCTGTATGTCAAGTTCAGTTAAGTTCCTGCATCCAAGTAATATTCAGAAGATGATTTATTTGTCAAATGAAAGGTTAAGCAACAAAATGCATCATAATGGAGATAATACAAAATTTTCTAACTACTTGAAAGTAGTTAGAAAATCTCTACAAAACAGTGGAATTGATGTGACCAACAAATTTCACGATGCTTATGCTTTGAAAGTAAAAAATTTCTCTACGAAAATTAAACATCTGAACAAAGTACTTGAAGGTTCCCCCTAATACATCACACTATAATTATGTAGCAGTGAAGAAATTAAAGTTTCACGAACATTTATAAGGATTTAATTGGCATTCTATGTCAGGGTAAAGATTTTTTACACAGTCAATCAATTATAATCACAGATCATTAAGAATGTTTGCCTTTAATTAAAACTATCTTAAAAGTCATATATATAATTAATTGGTTGTGATTGCTTGATAGTGTAAAGAAAATTTACACTTGCTGTGCATGAAAATTGAACTCTATCTATAAATGTCCTGTATTTATAAGAATCTAATAAATCAATCTATATTGTTCACAAAAATATTAAATAACTCAATCTATGCATTGATAGAAAATTATCATTCTTGCAAAGGTAAAACAGTTGCATAAACCTTTCTCCAAGAAAAGAAAAACTAGCAAATCAGGACGACATACAACAAATCTAAGCCAACTCTATCCTCATTCTGGACTGCTAAGGTAAGAACCACCTTCTAATTCTAGAGAAATAAAATTTAATTGATTCCCTACGTCGTAGCTTCTGTTTTTTTTTTTTATTTCGGCATAAATAAGGAATATCACCTTGTTCCTATTCTTAATTGATGCTCAAATATTAATTACATCTTACATAACATAAGTGACTCTCAAAATCACAGTTTTGTGGTCAGATTCTGTTTCCACTGTCAACATAATTCACAAACATCTCACCAATGGGAAATTGCATCAACGCACGACACGTTCAAATGGCAAACAAACCAGACAGTCAAGAAAACAGAAAAAGGAATCTAATAAAAGAATGATCTATTATTCAAATTGGTTAGCACGGACAACTTATACAAGAGAATCAAATTTAGTTTAAAATTGTTTAAAAACTAAACTCATCTATTAACTATATAACATCATCCAAAAGGCAAAAGCAACAATTTCATATCAAATGAGTAACATCATCAACTTGGTGAAAACTGAAAAGAAAAACATCCTCATCAGCAGTAAATATAAAAACTCAACTATTGTTTCATATGAAGAACACTGAATACTACTCTTTCTAGCTCTCATACAAACTAAACCTTAAACATCATAAATCAAACATTAACAATATCCAAATCTAGGATTCAAAACTGAAAAATTAAATAGGCTAAAAAAACTCAAAATCATTTATATCTTCTGAACTAAATATAAGTTTGAAGAGAAATTATTCTTACTTGCAATTAGTAGCAACAGCAGCCAACCCATCAGTGCTAAATCCATCACAGCTCAAAAGAGAAAGAGCTTTGAAATTAGGAAAAGAAAAAGCTAAAAACTCCAAACTTTCATCACTAACAGCCATTCTCTTAAGCCTCAACTCTTCAAGAAAAGGATATTTATCAGCAAACACAACCAACCATGAATGAATATCAGCACCCCAATTTGCAGGAACCAAGTTGAAATCAGAAAAACGAGGTTTTCCTTTGAGTGTAACACTTCTTATGTTTGGAAATCTACGTGTCAAGATCTCAGGTGACACAGCATAACAGTTACCTATGAAAACATTCCTCCTTGACCATCTTTCAGCGTTGTACCATTCTTTGCATACCAATGAAACTGAGCTTCTGTCTTTGCGTGATTTCATCATCCCAAGAACACGTTCCAACACTTCATCAGGAAAATCTGAACTTGAATCCATGTTATTGTTTTTTTCACCTTGTGATTCCTTCTTTCTCTTACACTCTACCATGTTCAACAAAACAACAAAAAAAAATTAACTTTATATCACCTTTTTGAAGAAGGAAAAGAAACTTCAATTGGGTTGTGTATGACTGGAAAAATTTCAAATCACATAGTTTTTTTTTGTCAAGTAGTTGAAACTTGAAACATAGCAATGTACTAAAAAAATTTAAGGTATGTGTTTTTTTACTACAAAGGTGGTTTTTTCATCCATGTTTTGTCTTTCAACAAAGAAAAAACATGAAGAAAAAAAATAAAAATAAATGAAGAGATTCACGTAAAGAAGGTATGAATCTGAGATCTGATAAATAAGAAGAGGTAGAAGAAGAAGAAGGTGAAGCAGATAGATATAATATTTATATATATTGAAATGAGAGTGATGATAGAGAAAGGTCAATGGAAAAATGGGATCTTTTTTCATGAATCAAACAAAGCTTTCATTATTATGAGTCGGAGTCCAAAGAAGCATAGGCACCTAAGGCGTATTATAGCAAAAAGCAGAGAAATAATATATTATTTTTGTTATTATAGTAAAAAAATTGTTGTAGAAAATGGTACAGATCTCCTGGCTTATTTTTCATATGGGTTTTTGACTTTTTCTGATAATTTTAATTAGCAGGTAAGTATACAATGTATTTTAATTTATTTTTGGTAATTAGTTTTATTTATCATATTAGTCTTTTCATAATATTTTAAAATTGACTACACCCAAAAAAATAATTGACCATTTTTTTTCCGTAAAACTTAATATAATTGATTAATCGATATTGTTAGATTTTATGGACAAAAAACTTTGAAATCCGAGTTATCGACTAGTATTATGGACACAACTGATATTATCCTCAATATGAGTTAGAATTTGATATTTTGCGTTTATGTATGTGAATTTAGATTGTTGTTGTCACTTCAACCCAAAAAATTGATAATTTTTCAATTTTTTTCGTTATTATGACATTGGTAGGAAATTTTTGCAACCAGCAACAATAATTAACCAGTATGAAGATCAAACACCTGACTTGGTATCGTGGTGATGGACATTCCATGAGCCGTTTGGATAGGTTTTTGCTTTCTCCTACATGGTGTGACGCGTGGCTAAATTGCATACAGTTGGCGAACCAAAGGGGCCTCTCTGACCATGTCCCTTTGGTTTTGTATGTCGATGTGAACAATTGGGGTCCTCGACCCTTTCGTATGTTGAAATGTTGGGCGGATTTACCTGGTTATGAGCAGTATGTGCGCGATAAACGGGCTTCTTATAACATTGAGGGTTGGGGCGCCTATGTTTTGAAAGAGAAGTTGAAGATGTTAAAAGGAGGTTTAAAAGAGTGGCATCAAAATCATTCTTAGAACTTGGAATCCAGGTGCGGTAGGTTAATGGAGCGGATGTCGATTCTTGACATCAAAGGGGAGACATCCGCTCTCATGGAAGAAGAAGTGGATGAGATACATGACCTTTCAGTCAATCTGCACTCCTTGTCGCGCATTCAGACGAGTGTGTGTTGGCAGCAAGTGAGGTTGAAATGGCTGCAAGAAGAAGATGCTAACACATTTTTTTTAATATTATTATGTCTTCAAGGCGCCGTCATAATGTCATTCAGTTGTTACAGGTTAACGGTGTTCAAATTGAAGGGGTTCAAAACATCAAAAGCGCAATCTATAATCATTTTTCATCCCATTTTTGAAATGCTCAAGTGATGTGGCCAGGGGTGGAGAACTTGAGGTTCCGTCAACTTTCTGTGTTGGAGGCGGGTAATCTCATTCGGCCTTTTATGTTAAAGGAGGTGAAACATGCAATATGGGATTGTAATAGCTTTAAGAGTCCAGGGCCGGATGGCATCAACTTCGGTTTTATCAAGCAATTCTGGCCGATTCTGAATGAGGATTGTATGTGTTTTATCACGGAATTTCATCGTAACGGAAGACTGACAAAGGGGATTAATGCAACATTTATTGCTTTAATTTCAAAGGTGTCGAGTCCGCAACAGTTGAATGATTTTCGTCATATATCCATGGTGGGTTGCATGTATAAGGTGCTAGCTAAGATTCTTGCTAATCGTATCCGAATTGTTATTGGAAGTGTAGTCTCCGATTCCTAGTCCGTTTTTGTTAAAGGTAAGCAGATTTTGGATGGTCTTTTGGTGGCGAACAAGGCGGTGGATGAGGCTCGTCGTCTTAAGAAGGAAATGTTGCTTTTTAAGGTTGATTTTGAGAAAGCGTATGATTTGGTGGATTTACACTATTTGGATGCGGTTATGCAGAAAATGAACTTTCTGACTCTTTGGAGAAAGTGGATGTTCGAATGTGTCGGAACGGCTATGACTTCGGTGTTGGTTAATGGGAGTCCTACGGATGAATTTTCTATCAAACGAGGGTTACGCCAGGGTGATCCTCTTTCTCTGTTTCTTATTTTGCTGGCGGCAGAAGGTTTTAAAGTCGATATGTTATCTTTAGTGGAGGCGGGGCTGTTTCATGGTTACCAAGTGGGGAGTGCTAATGATGTGTGTCTGTCACACCTCTAATTCGTTGATGATACATTAATAATCGGTGATAAGAGATGGTTGAATGTGCGTTCTATGCGGGCTATTTTGTTGATTTTCGAGCAGCTATCAGGTTTAAAGGTTAATTTCCACAAGAGTTAGCTTACGGGAGTTAATGTGTCTAATTTCTGGTTGTCTGAGGCCGCACTGGTTCTGAATTGTCGTGTTGAGGCTTTTCCTATTGTGTACTTGGGGTTGCCTATAGGAGGGGATCCGCGAAAACTGGACTTTTGGAGACCGATATTAAACAATATTCATTCTAGATTGTCGAACTGGAAAAGCAATTTTCTCTCATTTGGTGACCGTCTGATTCTTCTCAAATCTGTCATCTCTACCGGTTTATTTTCTTTCCTTCTTCAAGGCCCTCACATGTATCATTTTTTTCCATTGAATCTATTTTATTTTTTTTTAAATTGTGTGTGTGTGTGTGTGTGTGTGTGTGTGTGTGTGTGGGGG
>Ga0228710_1011343_pt1 | contig 11545 bp, 4 predicted proteins | sample MedpolnodulmetaG_FD_177995 | JGI IMG/M metagenome (GOLD analysis project Ga0228710, IMG submission 177995) | Root nodule microbial communities from Medicago polymorpha collected in Santa Monica, California, United States - pink nodules | ecosystem: Host-associated > Plants > Roots > Nodule... | reverse complement strand
AACACCTTGAAATATATAGATAGAAATAAAAAGAATAGAAAAGAGGGGGGACATAAACCAAAACCCTCGAGAAAAAAAAAGAAGAAAAAGATAAACCAAAACAAACAAGAAGAAGCTAGAGAACAATGAACTAAATGACTAGCGAGGCGAACGATTGGAAACCCCAACCTTAAACCTTTTGTTAGTCTCAAAGTGTTGCTTTAACTTGTTCTTCTTTTTCTTTGGAACCACCAACTGAAATGTTCATTGGTGTCTAAATTAACAATATCTTCCTTTTATCCCATGTTAGCTCATGAATTGCTTAGAAAATCCATAGCTTGTTGAGCCACAGTAGGAACAAGCCCTAAAACTTGCATGAGCTCTGCTCTTTAGCCAAATGGTTTTCTCACTCCCAAAGAAAATGACCAAAATGCCCCTACGCATGTTAACTCATGCTAGTGTTAAATTTGCGTGAGCAGAGATTTACACTAGCGTGAGTCAACTCACGCTGAGATTTACACTAACGAGAGTTAACTCATGCTGAGAGTGAATGAGATATGTACTAGTGTGAGTTAACTCACACAGGGGCATTTTGGTTATTTACTTGGAAATGAGCAAAACGATTTAGGTAAAGAGCAGTACTCAACTTGCATATCATGAATAACATTTTCACTAAAGTTTGACAAGTTAGAGTCTGTCGCCGCTATGGACCTACCAAGATCACCCTGCGCATGAACTATTGGTACCACTTCCTCGTTTAACTCTTCATGAAAGAAAGTGTTGACTGAGTTTGCACCTGATGCTTTATCACTATTGTTATTATTTCCTTGATCTGAAGGGGATTTTGGTAAAACAGTGTTGCCATCTAACTCCGCAAGGGAATGAGATCACATCATGAACATTAGTAGCAAGACTATCAGTGTTTGTATCTAAACTTTCTGCATTTTTTACTGAAGAAGGCAAATGGGCATCAGCAATTTTAGGGTTTTTCTCACCCTGATTAGTGAATTTTTTTTGTTATCACAACCTCTTGTGCTTTAGGTTTTTCCTGCTTATTATTTGCAATCATTTTTCCATGCTTCAACTTGCTACATTGAGATATGTGATGACCTAAAGTCTGACAATTATTACAATATTCAGGATGTTTTTCATAGACAACACCAACATGAAACGCAAACCCTTCCCTCTCAACATCAAACAAATATTTAATAGCTAATATTTCTCCTAATGACAATGTTATATATTATTTGAAAGTTATTTGTCCTAACATTTTTATAAAGTCTTTTGTTTTATGAAGTTTGGATACGTGATATGGACGAAGATGCGAAAATTTTGAAATTCAAGAAACTTGTATGTAGGCATATGCATGATAATTATTCATTGTTATATTATACTCCATCCGGTTCTATTTATAAGATAAATTTGGGTCAACAAAAATTGATGTATTTAGTTAAAAATTGAGTCCAAATTACATTAACTTTTGTTGATCTATTGATCTAACTTTCTCTTATAAATAGGACCGGAGGAAGTATGAAGATTGCAATTTTAAAAAAAATTAATAATTTTTTTTATCAAAACACAAAAATCATAATTTATTATGGGATTTTAGATCTCGAATAAGACAAGGTTTAGCATCATGGAGGTCGTTTCACAAAATCTATTTACGTAATTGTTTCGTAGATCTTATACCTATTTAAAGAAGAAATCATGTCACACGGATTCTTGTTTGTACAAAGTCTACTGCTAAGTAATTGTTTCATACTAGATCCTATATCTACTATTTAAAGAAGAAAACATATGACACCGGGGTCTTGTTTTTTACAAGTGGTACTTCGAACATTCATTATTATACAAAATATAAAGATCACAATTTGAAGAAAAAAATAGTGATCACAACAATTTATTTTCATCTCTATTTTGATATTTCACAAAAGCGTCATTAAAAAACTCTCTTGTTAATGTTGACCGACAAGGGTCTATATGGGAGTCTACTTCTAAACCTAGATTACTTATTAAGGTCAGGCTTCAGGCCACAAAGAAAACATGTTAGACCTATCACACTAGCTCACTCAAGTAAATTGAATATATTTTTTTTAAAATGTTTTTATTGTATATTTTGTACTTTGCGTTGAACATTGTCATTAACCCAAGCATATTCGCTTACATTAGTTTTTTTTATATATATATTTAAATGTATTATTAAAAAATAAAATAAAGACTTCAATAATACAGGAACAAATTAAGCAGTAACGGGAACGAAGAACACTTTTGTGGGTTCCATATCTGGAACATTTATTGTTTTGTTGGTGGTTTGCCTTCAAAAGCTAGACTTATATCTTATTAATCATATTTGTTCTTGATAGGATTTGTATTTGACGTTGTTGAGTTTTGGATTTTGATTCTGTAATTTCTTTGTTGCTCTCAAAATTGTTTGACAGAAGAGCGTCAACAAGAGTGAGGGAGATAGAAAAAATATGATGTAGGTGGTCTACTATAATACAGTGTGGGACATTTCGATCTATTGGCAAAAGTTACTTGTATATTGGCAAAAAATATGGACGCCTTCTTTCAATATCAAGTTAGAGTCGGTTGAAGATATCTATATTTTTTTGTTCCTATTACATGAGTCGTGAGTAGGTTAGTCTTTGTGTGTGTTTTAGCCCTATAATTACTTGTTGGTTTCTGTATTTTTTGCTCTAAATCTAATGTATGTCACCGAGCTATTCTTGTATGGCCAAATTTTTAGTGTTTAGGTACACACTAAAAGAGATATATTTTTTTTAAAAGAAAAAAATGAGTTTACATTTGAGGGATATGTGTCTTTTTATTTGTGTCAACACTAATATAAAGACATTTAATTTTTGTGGTCATCCAAAGACTTACTCATATAATTCTACTTGGAGCACTGACGGACTAATATAAAGACATGGTGTGGTCATGATTCAATCTTAATTCCTCAAGTTGTGGAAGACTAATCCATTTCATTAGATTGAAACTTTATTTCACAATTGATTCAACCTTGGCAGCCATATTTCCCATAACTTTGATGTATATTATGTTAGTGTTAATAGGATTTCGAAAATCTAAAACTTTGTGGCTGTGAATGGGTGGAGGAGAGATTTAACATGTTTATTTCTTAATTATTATATTATTTCATGGCCGTTTTAACTCGAGGTTTTTTTAACCATGGAAATTTAACATTTTAATCTAATTGTTTTTTATTTATTTATATGAGATAATAAATCAAAAACATATTTTTGTTTTTAGCTTCTTCATGTCAACTTGAAAATCAGAATCTCAACCATATTCATGTAAATTGTTGTTGCTTTTACTCCAACATTTGGTATCAATAAAATCATATATCTCGACATTCATAAAGACGGCATTACACTGCATTACACTCGTGTAAGGCTTGAATATTGTTACACTCGTCAATAACATTTACCGAATATCTTTGTTACAAAATGAATTGTTGTCGTGAAAATTATATTATGTGGTGTGATATGCCGAGATTAGCAAGGCTTAATGGTGTAACACTTGAGTAATATTGCACTACTCAATAATTTTTTTATCATATACCTATTTAACAAAATTTATCGTTTTATTGAAAGTTTATATCATATATATCATCTCTATAAAATTTATATAAATATGGATTAATTGTAGGTCATTAAGGCGTATAAAGATCAATGTCATGAGCATTTTTATTAAAAATTGTTAATCTTTATAAATCTTAGTTACATCATTGTAATTTGATCCTTCTTCATATTCTTCTTGAGAATTTTCCACAAATTAAATCTTCCATGATACTTGTTTAATAAGGGGCCTGTTTTGATTTAGAATTATGGATTCTTTATGGTCAATCAAAACACGCAGTCATGTTGATATTGGTCGTCTGATCTCGTTTAAGGTTGCATAAAGTATTGTACTTCTATCTTGAAGATCATGTCTAAGAATGTTTCTTATAGTGGTAAGGACAAAAAGCAATATGAAGTACCAAAGCAGGAACAAAATACTATTTATTATACTTGCATGATAAATCAAACAAGTTAAAGTACACACAAAACAAAGGCAACATAAGAAAACAACCACATTGCATATCCTCATGCATTTATTTGCTATATTAGTCAAATTTTCTTAGACTCAACATGAGGCAAACTCAAGGAAATCACGTGTCCAACGTTCAAGCACAATTAACTATTGTTGTACCAGAATTGCTTTTGAAGATAGTCGATTACATTTTTATCCACTTGAAAGGCTTTGGTGAGAACTTCCAAAGAGATTGGTGGTTTAGACCCAAACACAGCATTTGCAATGGTAATCACTCCAGGGTTTTGGCTACTAAGACCAGCAATGGCAATAGCCTCCCCATAACCAACGTTCAATTGGAAGTGAATGAGACCAATTGGAAACACAAATACATCACCTTTGTTCAATACTTTGGTGAAGAGACGGTTGTTGTCTTGATTTGAGGAAACGAATCCAACGTAAAGTGTACCTTCCAAAACTACAAGAATCTCAGTACCTCGAGGGTGAGTGTGAGGAGGATTTAGACCTTTTGGTGCAAAATCAATGCGAGCCAAAGATATACCAAGTGTGTTGAGTCCTAATATTTCATTAACCGTTACAGGAGTCACTTTTGATCCGAGTGGATTTGAAGTATTCCCAGGTCCCAATCCTTGAAAGAAGAAATCATCCGCATTTGCAAGTTTAGGATCTTTGCAGAATTTTCCATTCACGAACACTGAAAATTAGAAAACCAAATCACAAGAAAACTTGATTATTATAACGAACTTTTGACACTTTCTAAAAAGACCAATTACTATAATTGTAGGTGTATAAATACTCAAGTTTGCCACATGGTTTAGCTATGCAATCATTTATACACAAAAAACTATAATAACATAGAAGTATTCATTTATTTTGAACAACAAATATATACCACCAGTTTTGGTATCATTGATTGCAACACAAAAGTCTTGCAATGGGCTGGGATCATAGGCAAAACCAACAGAGGATGCTAAAGCCAATAAGGCAACGGTGAAGTAAAAAACTCCCATTTTGTATGTATATATGTTTGAGTTCTTAGTAGAATTGAATGTTGCTGTGTGGGAAGCTAGCTAGTTAAGCATCTATTTATAGGAAGGGCCGAAGGGGGAAGCCATTGATATCTTAGACTACTTTATATTTTAAATGTTTGTTTGGTTCTGCAATAATAAAAAAAACAATTTTAAATAAATTGATTAAGTATTGATTTTAGTAAACAATCATGATCAATTGAGTATGAAATAACTTATGTTTGAACAATAAATCTATTCACGTATAAGTGAATTGAACAATAATTTTGAGTCTAAAAATTATGTTTAGAGTAAAGAACTTTAAATCATAGATTTAAGTTAAAATCAATTAATTATATAGGCAAAATCAATTAAATAATAATCACCTAAATAAGTCAATCAATTTTATACGTCTAAAATATTTTTTGACACTCTATAATGTGAAACCAAACACATTAAATATAAGCTATAATTGAGAAAATAATTGTTCCAAAGTATAAATACCATTTTAGATTATATAGTTATATTATTTTTTCATAAATATACTCATAATTAAGCTAGTAAGTGTCTTATGAGACGAGAAGTCGGAATTGAACACATATATCTACTACACAAGAGTATTTTAGAAAGTAAAACTACGGACATAGTTTTTAAAATTTGAGCGTATTTTTGAATTGGTCTTTTATGTTACATTGTGTTTGCACGGCTAGTCTTAATAGCTAAAAAAAGTACGCATAATTTTTTAATATTGAAAAAACTTATGTAGACATGTCAAACCCATCCATTTCCTTCCACTCTCAACTTCTGCTTCTTTAAATCCAAATTCCCAGATTTAAAAACCTTAAAACCAGAGTACCTAATTTTTCAAAATAATATCTTCATTCAAAAATATAAATCGAATTTACAAATCAAAAATAGCGATTCTTTCATCTCTAATGTGAGACGTGATGAATTGACATCTTAATGTTGTTTATCTCTAGGTGGAACAAAAGTTAACATAAAAGATCTATCCAAAAAAATAAACTTTAATAAAGGATCAATACACAAAAATTTAAACTTAAAGGACTTGGATGTAATTTTGTGTTTAGAAAATGTACATATGCAAAATGGACACGTTATACATTGTCTATGTTTTGAAAAATATTGTAAAAATTGGAAAGTTAAACTTTAGATTTTTTTTTTGGGTCAAGAGCATATGTGTTTTTATTAATGTTGGAATTAATTACTTCAAGGAGGAAGCATTCTTTAGCGACAAGCAAGTTTGTCAAAAGTTTAGAGTAATAAAATGCTACAAATCAACTTTCATGACATATTCACGTCAATAAAAGAACTTAAGGACATATTTAGGTATTACCTTAACCAATCGGTAGTGTACCCACTATTATTTTTATTTTCTTGACTAAGTATTTTACCCACTATCAGTGCTTGAAATGATATTATAATGTGATTTGGTGTGTAAAGATTAGAGTTGTTAGTGTTTTAGACCTGACGGCAAAAAAATTCCATGCACATGTAGAAATCTAGAACTAATACCACCTATTAATTAATTTGTTTATTTTCAAACTTTTTTTACTCATGCATATTTTGGTTTAGTTCTTAGTACATAGTTGTGGCGGCCAACAAAATCAATTTTAGCCTCCCTAAAAAAAAAAAAATCAATTTTAGCTAGTTAGTATATGAATGGTATAACTTAGACAACAGGAATAATTTTTCCAATTGAAATTGAAAATATATAGATTAAATATGATTAATTAACTACGTAACTAATCTTAAATAAGTCAACTTATATATATATTACAATTGTTACGTTTTACTAGAGTAACTTGTTGCACCTCATCCACCAATTTGGTTTGTTTGGGGTCCATTTTAATAAATTTTTCATCTGAAGTTTACTTCAAAAAATTCCTTGTTAAAAAAATCATAGTAAAAAGCTGATACACTATAAAAATCATTTTTATAAAATGCTATAACCAATTTTTCACTGAAGCTATAACGATTATTACATTCACAAATCCCTTGCATGTACAAGTTTTCTTATCTTAACACAACTTACAAAATTAGAAATTGACATAAATTCTCTAACAAATTAAAAATGACTTTCCTATTCTACCCAAAAAAAAGACTGAACCTATAAACTTAGTTAAATGCTTTTAAAAAATATTACTCGTCACTTAAAATATCGAATGTAACTTAAACCTATTTTATTGTGTCTAACTTTGATCATTCTCTAGATTCATTCACTCCAATATAATGATAACAATCTGAGTTCCCTATACTAATAAGCCACTATAATATTGCGTGTCTAATAAATTTACCAATAGAGATTAGAGAGTACTTTTTATTAAAAAAAAAAAACGATTAAAGATAACTCATCAACTTGTACCAAAAAAAAAAAAAGATAACTCATCAACTAAGTACCATATCCTCCCTCAAAGAAAAGCTAATTACCATTGATAGACACATTTTCTTTTTATATACTCCACTCGTCCAAAAATGTAAGCAAAATTTGATCAACAAAAGTTAATGTATTTGGCTCAAAATTTATATCAGATACATCAACTTATGTTGACTCATTTTTACTTACATTTTATGATGGTGGGAGTACATTGAGGTGGTGTACTAATGCAATGTTCGCTAAAAAGATTAGAAATCCTACATCAACCATTCAAATATTCTTTCTTTCTACTAATGGCAAAATTTATTTCGATAAATTCCATAACAAAAAACAAAAATCGATAAACAATGTCCCTATCTCACATAAATCGCGTCCTTTGTACGTTGTAATTTGATAGTAATTCTTTCACAAAAATTATTTAACTTTAACTTTATTGTATCATCTAAGCAATATTATCACAACGAACTCTTTGACAAACAAACGAGAAGATCGCTATAATTGTGATATACTTTGTCTGGTAAAATGATTGAAAGCTTCTCTGAACTATAATTGTGATATAAAGTAGGAAATGAAGACATTTTTATTAATTCGTTAAAGTGATACTAATATTTATTTTACAATTCACCGTGAAAAGATCTAAACTCTATAATTTATGATTATAAAACTAAATTCTTACCGATGATTTATAGGAATTCGCCATTCCATAACCATTTTAAAATAAGAAATATATGGATTAAATATGATTAATTAACTGCGTAGCTAATCTTGAATAAGTCAACTTATATCTATTTTACAATTGTTACGTATTACTAGAGTAACTTGTTGCACCTCATCCACCAACATTAAAATTAAGCAATTGTGTTCAAGTGTTTAATAAATATTAAAAAAAATTGTTTAAGAGAATTTTAGTTCGATTACATGTAATGAGACGATAACTCAAAGTGGAATTTGACATATAGGTGATGTAAATGAATTAATGATGTATTCCTAACCCAAGAAAAAATTCAGAATTGTGGAAAAAATGCATAGAGTAAGCAGGACCTTGTACTGAAAAGATGAGAGTAGTTACGAGGAAGGTACCTAAATATATTTCATGATAGCGGCTTCCAATTCATGAATCCAAGTTAGTTAGAAACTTGGAATATCCCATGGAAGGATTGTGATTATTCTATCGATCCTTTTATTTTATTTTTTACAAAATTGAATGATATTCATTCATTCAAATTGATAAAGTATATCGATACAATGCAAATTCGTTAAAAATAAAAAAGATGAATCTGCGAACAAACTCACATCATCCATGTTAATAGCATAAAACGACAAAGTACAAAAGCCTACACATATGACTATATTCAAGTCTCCGGAATACTCATGTCTCCGGATCTGCGACACCAAAGTCATTGATTGGTTCTGCACTCAGCGGCGAAGCTAGGAAATTTTTTATAGGGGGCCAAATACAAATAATTTTTTTAGACAAAGAAAAATTATATATTTTAAAATATTATATATTAAATTTAAAAGTTAAATATGTTTAATCTCTATAAAATTAGGTTTTAGAAGTCAAATATATTTACAATTGAATATTTGCTAAATAGATTAACAATTTCTTTTTCAAAGTAGACAAATAAACTATTTGTATTAAATTATCGTCTATTATGTTTCACTAATGATAATTTATATTGCTAAAAATACTTTCTCTATAGTTGTTGTAGATACCGAAATGTCAAAATAAGACAAATAAGTTTATTAATCAAGTAATAATTTGTTAACTTTTAATTTATTCTATTTTTGTGCAAATGAATTTGTTTGAGGTAGCTAAAAATATATTATTGGGGTAGCTAACCATATTAATATACCTAGTGACTCAATAAAAATAAAAAATTTGGGGTAGCCAAAGTTACCCATGTCGTTGAAAGGATTCTCCCCTATCTGCACTGAATGTAAGCTGATCTGATAATCTGAATCGAACAAATACATGAACAAAACAATAAAGACAAACAACATTGCACAAAGACGACGAACAACACAGCGCCGCACTAAGACGACGAAATCATGAAAGAAAAAACGAAATAGATGTGAAAATCACTTATTTCAATAAAAGAGAAAGAGAAAAACGAGTTAGAGGGGTGATTTTGGGTCAAAAATTGACTCTATATCACCCCTCTTTAATGGATGAAGGACAAGAAACTAGGGTTTTGGTGACGGCTCACAAGAGAGAAGGAGAAGAGAGAGTATTCTATCGATCCTTGTTTTCTATAGCAATTTATAGTTTTAAAAAACTAAAATTTTATCTTCATCCTTTAGGACAAACATGAAGTTGTACATATATATTACAATTTCAAATTAAAAACATAGGATCTTAATATATAAATATAAAGCAGAGTTAAACAAGTTTATGATCATTATGAATATATTAGATTTTATTTTCAGTCTCTCTAAAAAATTTCATCAAACAACGGTCCTTCAAATATTTTCTATCGACATTTTTTGTTTTTATTTTTAAGTCAACTCATGTGTATCCTTTAGAATTTAAAATTATTTTCTGAATTCATATTAATACATCATGGAAACCCTTGCAAAAGTTTTTTTTTTGAAGAGATGAATTGAGTATGAATTTTTAAGTTTTTAACACCTATAAATTCATATTTAATTCATCTTTTGTTAAAAATATTACATTTTTATGGGATAAATTCTTACAATATTTTAAACATGCCGAAAAAATTATTTAAAAAACTGAAAGGTACATATGAGTTGACTTAAAAATAAAGATAAAATATATTAAAAGAAAATATTTGAAGGCCTATTATTTTAAATAAATAAAATGACTAAAAACAAAATTTGATATATTTATATGAACAAAAAACTTATTTAACGCTATAAAGTATTGTCGTCAAACGGACAAAATAATATAATGTCATTGTACACCTACTCTTAGTATTGTAATTGGGGTATAATAATTGCGTATGTAATTTGCTACATACAAATTTTGGTTTAATTATTGTTCTATCTGATTGATTGGCTTATACGATATTATTACTTTGAAGTCCATTTCTCAAGTAAAACATGTCTTATATAGCATTCGAGTAAAATTATTTCGAAGTTCAAGGTGTCAAGATATTTCGAGGGCACAAAATTCCTAAGTTTACCAAATTTTCTGATGAGTCTAGGGAATTCACACTAGAACATGTGGCTAGGTGTCAAATGGAGTGTGGGTATATAGAGAATGATAAACTTCTTGAAGTAAAATATTTATCTAGTCTATTAATCAATGATGCTTTCACTTAGTTCAATACCATTCCACCAAATTCAAACTAAGTTGGGGACAATTATAAACCATCTTTCATGAACAATTTTTTAAGGGTGAAATGAAAGTAAATGTCGATGATTACATCAATAGATTTAGATTGATGAAGGCTAGATGCAAGACTGTGATCCCTAAATATGAGTTAGTTCAAATGGCGGCGACATGGCTTAATTATGTCTTAACTGGTTGAAACTTCTAGGAAAATCGAAAAATTAAATCTTAAGGAAAAGTTTGAAAAACTATAGTTGTTATGGGTCTGAGCCAGAATCTACTTTGAAGAAATTCAACAATTCTAAAAAATATTTGATGCCTCATGAAACAGACACCACGAGTTTAGTTTTAATGGCAAAACTTCAAATTAGAATGGTGTTGTTTCTTCAAATCTGAAAGTTAGATCCATACTTCGATCAACAAAGTTTATTGTAATTCCTTTGAAAGCTAATTACGATTTCTTGTTAGATCGAGAATAGATACATGTTGTTGGTGCTATTTCATCCGTAATGCAGCAGTACTTGGTACTTTGGGATGGAGAAAGGTATATAAAGCATATAGAGGAAGATAAATCCGTCTACAAGGGATAAAATGTTGGAATACTAAACACGGGTAGATAATTGAAGATTTTAAATCCTAACACAAACGTTCGAACAAAAGAGGGATTAGGAAGAAAACTTAGACTAATAAATTGAGAAGAGATTTCATCCTACGTGGCCTAAAATAAATTGAGGAGAGATTTCCAAGCCAAAGAGAAAAAAGTTGTTTTGAGAGCAAATCTTGAAGAACAAATTAGCATACTCCAAACCTTCAAACTTC
>Ga0228710_1011342_pt1 | contig 11547 bp, 15 predicted proteins | sample MedpolnodulmetaG_FD_177995 | JGI IMG/M metagenome (GOLD analysis project Ga0228710, IMG submission 177995) | Root nodule microbial communities from Medicago polymorpha collected in Santa Monica, California, United States - pink nodules | ecosystem: Host-associated > Plants > Roots > Nodule... | reverse complement strand
ATTCATGTGCTTGCCATATACTATAAGTTTCAGGGGGAGCTAAATCAACATAATCAACATGACTTTTTTGACATCATTGAAAAGGGGGAGAATGAAGCCTCTAGCTATAGTTTTGATGATATTCCTAGTCAAAATGAATTTCTATCTTTTATCATGCTAATTAGTTTATAAGTTCTTAGAATGTATAAAAACACCCTAGCAACTCAAGCATTCATGAACAAAGTAATTGTGCATTCTGTGTCTTAATATTGAGTTTTCTATAGTTGAATCGATTCACAGATTCTTAAAACACAACATATTACTCTCTGACTTCATGTGAATCGTATCACAAGAATATTGATTCGATTCAGTTGTAAATCGTATCATTTTTTACTAAATCGTTTCATCAAACTCTCTGATTTGGTTTGAATTGACTCGTGTTAGAAATGAATCTTATCAATCTACAATATGGGTATTTTGAGTCAATTCAATATTTGTTTGATACGTTTTATTCTTCATTACATTCTCCTCACTTATTAAATGAATCGATTCACTTAGTTATTCTTACTCGAAATTTTGCACTTTCCCTCCTTTTCTATATAAACTCTCCTCCACTCAACTCCACATTCATTGAATCATTTGCAACTATTCACTCTAGGTCTCAAAAACTCATTGCACATAAATTCTTCAAGATTAAACACTTTTTCATAGAATCACTTTGTTCTTTGAGTCACATTGATTTGCTAGGATGCTAGTAGGGATTGTAAGTTGGTTCTTTCAAGGAAATTGATTCGGACTAATCAAGGTTCTAAAGTGAAGTGAATAATCTCATTCCAACTCCAAAGGACTTGGGGGTCTTTCTAACCGTTCTTGAAGTCGAAGGGGATTCGCTTACCGGACGTAGCATCGAAGGCTCGAGTGAAGAGTTCGACGGGGGTGCACGGGTATTCAAGTATTCGAAGATTCAAGGAGCACCAAATTAAAAGGTTATTTGAAGTTTGGGGGAGTGTTTGCATAAGGGTTGAAGAATTAGGTTTAATTTCAAGGAACTATTGTAAACACATTGTATTCAACATTTGTTACCTTGGTGAAGGCAAACATCATCAAGAAAAGTAGGCGTATCTCTAGCGAGGACGAGAAAGAGCGAACTACTATAAGAATATCGGTGTTATCTCTCTTCCCTATCCTCTTTACTTTTTACTATTGCATGTGATTAATTGAATAATTCTTAGGATAATTGCTAGTGTTAATCTAAGTTGTTTTTCATCAAAAGATAATCAAATTCATTGAATTAGGTTTCAAATAATTTGCTTAGATCAGTTGTTTGCAAAATCTATTCAATTCTTCAATTTCATATGCATTGTCTTTTCAATTGATAGATTGGTATTATTGTCATATAGGTTTGGTTTGAAATTGTCTAAAAGTTTTGTATATTGTTCAAGGTTTATTAAAGTTTGATTGTATATAAGATTTGTATCGTGAATCTCTCAATTCTAGATAAAATATTATTCCACATAAAGTTATCTTTTTCTAAATTGTTGTGATTGTTCACACACAATTCCAAGAGTCATTTTCGTTAAACTCAATTTTTCTTAACTCCGGAAAAACTTTTCAAAAAGCTATTCACCCCCCTCTAGCTTACTAACTAATTTGCCTTAACCAACAAATATGTCGTTTATTTTATTTATTTATTCTTTCGTTCGCAATTAAGTTTTATTAGGAAGTAGTTTTATTTCTGTGAGAGGTGCAACCCTATATTAGGTACTTAGGTTGTGACAGGGCTTAATATTGCTATCACTAACTAGATGCTTATATCTTGATATTTATATCCCTTTACTGATAACTATCTGTCTAGGAAGTAAGTGATTATTAGTTAGCCAAAGATACCATGAGAATTATTGACCCTTGGCGTATGTACTCAGTGGATGATACCCATTGAGTCGGGTGGTGCCTTAGCGGACCTATGAATTAACTGGTTAGTAATGAGGGAAACAAGCACCTATATTTCTGACTTAAGGCTATAACCTAATAAGACTATTCTCTTAAAACCCTTAGTAAGATAGACGTAGATTACGGCTGCCTGTCTGTTGAACTACTAAGTAAGCGTAGATGGAGTGTGCTATGAGTGTCCTAAGATTCATAGATGGGGAGACCTAAGGGAACCTTGGCCTTCATTGCCTTGGGAAACACTGGAAAGCCAACATAAAGTTTATGTTTCAATTACCTTTGAATTAGCAAGACCTCGCACGTAAGGATCACCGTGGGATCAGCAGGTGCAGTTAGCCATCATAGGGAAAGACCTAATTAAGTAGGTACTCAATGGATGATGCCCATTGAGTGAGGTGGTGCCTTACCTAATTAGGAACTCCCAACGACCTCATCACTTTTATAGTCTACCTAAGATAAATAAACGCAACATACTTTTAGTTATTATCCAACAACGAATATACAGAGTGGATTCTAAGAATCCTAACCGCTGCTTACTTTTCTGCAACCAAAACAAGTAAACTTGCTCTGTTGCAAACAGGTAAAAATTGCAAGTCTTTTTAACACTTAACTTTTTGTTATCGTCAACTTATAAAAATAAGTAACGAGAATTGTTTGGACGAAAGGACAATCCATGTGGATACAATACTCTACTTATCACTATATTACTTGATGAGAACGACTAGTACACTTGCCATATAAATCAACATTTTGCAACTAAATCATCCAATCCATCAAGTTTTTGGCGCCGCAACCGGGGATTGTTGATATTTTCGACTGAACAATATAAATTACTTATTTTTATTTACTTTATTTTTCTGTCATTTATTTGTCTGCATTTTATTTTTCCGTTTTCAAAAAAAAATCAAAAAATACCAAAAAAATAAAAAAAAATTTAAAACACTAAAAATATTATTCCAATTGATTATGTCCTACTAAGAACTTTGTGTAGTTTGTTTTATGCGTAATACCAAAACAAGTATTCTGCACTTTGATCCAAACATAGAAAAAATTGAACGAGCACTTCGGAGAGCGGCCCAACTTGCAAGAGTAAGGACAAAACAACATGAAACAATCCCAATTCAAGGCTATTCATCAGACGAGTCTGAAATGGGAGATGAATGTTGCATTACGCTAGGAGACTATGAGAGACTAGATTGTTGGAACACAATGTGTTTAACATTACCACCTTTAAGTTTTGATAATAACAAGGTATAAAAAAGTCAAGTGTACAGGACCATAAACAAAATATTTATAAGTCTTGATTCCAAGTATTGGTTCTGAAAGAACAAACGAGAGCAAAGGAATTTACAAATGAACCTTATGTTGCAAGATAGAGTTTCAAGACTCCCAGAGTCTGAAGACCATCAGAAGCTGACTGCCAGAAGTTGACGTCATCAAGCGTCTGAAGATCATCAGAAGCTGAAGTTCATCAGAGTCTGAAGGTTGGAAGCTGCAGTTAGTTAAAAGTTGTTATTCTGAAGACAAATCATTGCAGAAGGAATAAAAGCATGGAGCAACGACTATTTCAGAGGAATTAGAAGGCATTGGATGCTTATCCACTGAAGAGCGCAGGAAAAGGACAATAGTACAATTGTACAACCACTACTCCACTACCTTGGCTGCATCAGTAGTATCTACAGCTGTGCCTATGCTAGTTTTTCTCCAAACAAGGAATGAATTTGAAATTGTTCCCTCCTAAGAAAATAACCAAATCAAGCAACAGATCATTGGTGATGATCAAGCTTCACAACGACTCTTTTTGATGTGCTAGCAATCATCAACGTATCTTTTACACTTCTATATAAATGAGTGAAGACTTGAAGATTGTAAGAGACTCACCAACAATTTACAAGGTCAAAAGTTCACTTAGAATTTCTTAACAACTTTCATATCTTCGAAATTCTAGAGTCTTAAAAGTCTGTATCTGATTTGTATTGTAAACACCACTGATTGTATATCAAGTGTTTAACCTCAAACATTTTTCTGTGTAATTTTGTTTGTCAAGAAGTGTCTTGCTTTTGTTCTTAAGAATATGAAGTTTCTTGCTTGTGTGCTTGAGCATTTGGAAGTCTCTTGCTTTTGTGCTTGAGCATTTGTAATAAGATACTGATTTAGTGAACTCTCCTTGGAAGTGCAAGGGGGGACAGGACTACTTCCAGATTGGGGAAGGAACCTGTATAATTGCTTTGTGTATTTCTCTTCTCTCTCTCTCTACTTTATCCGCTGCATAAGACTCTGAACTTTGTTCCAGTTTTAGAAATATATCAGACTCTGAATATTGGACTTAGTTTTCAACGAAGATAAAGCTATCACAATTCACCCCCCCCCCCCCTTGTGTTTTTCTCACCTTCAGTTGGTACTAGAGCTCCGGTTTTGTTTGTCTTAGCACTTAACAGTGTAATAGAAAAAGATCTGAGAAAAACATGTCAACTGTTGAAGGTTCCAATTCTTGTTGTGTTACCATACCATATGATTATGGCACTGAAGATAAGTCATCTGGTTCAAACAAACCTCTAATGTTTAATGGAGACCCTGAGACTTTCTCTTGGTGGAAAACCAAAATGTTTAGTCACATTATGGGTTTCCATGAAGAGCTATGGGATGTTCTTGAAGAAGCTGTTGGTGACTTGGTATTAGATGAAGAAGGAGTTGCTACTGATAGAAAGAAACACACTGCTACACAGAAGAAGCTGTATAAGAAACATCACAAGATCAGAGGCATTCTTGTTGTTGCATTACCTCACAAGGAGTACTTGAAGATGAGTGATAAATCCACTGCTAAAGAAATGTTTGCTTCCTTGTGTTCAAACTATGAAGGTAATAAGAAAGTCAAAGAAGCTAAAGTTATTATGCTTGTTCATCAGTAAGAGTTGTTCAAAATGAAAGATGATAAAGACATTGAGTCTATGTACTCAAGGTTTCAGACTCTTGTCTCTGGACTTCAGATTTTGAAGAAAAGTTATGTAGCTTCTGATCATGTGAACAAGATTCTAAGAAGCTTACCTGCTAGATGGAGACCTAAAATTACTAATATTGAGAAAGCTAAGGATCTAAACACTCTAAGTGTTGAAGATCTTATAAGCTCTCTCAAATGTCATGAAATTGGTCTAAATGAGCATGAACCTGCTAGAAAGCCAAAAACTATTGCTCTAGCATCTAAAGGAAAGTCTTTAAAATCTCTCAATGCCAATGAGTCTGAAGAAGAGTCTCCTGCTGGAGATTCTGATGAAGATCCTGCAGTTGTTGAAAAAATGGCTATGCTCTCCAACAAACTTCAGTATCTGGCTAGGAAGAACAAGAAGTTATTGAGAAGAAGCAATGGTTACAAAGGTTCAAGAAAGGAAGATCAAAAAGGTTGCTTCAACTACAAGAAACCTGCACACTTCATTGCTGATTTTCCTGACCTGCAGAAAGAAAAATCAAAGGAAAAATCCAAGAAACTAACCTTCAAGTCCAACAAGTTCATAAGACAGATTAAGTAGAGTCTGATGGCCACCTAGGAATATTTGGAGAGTGAGTCAGGGTCTGATAAGGATGAAACTGGAGATGAAGCAAATGTAGTTGTGGGGTTAGTGGCTTCAGAAGCTGAAACTGACACAGACTCTGAGGATGAAAATGAGGTATATTCTAAAATTCCTAGAGATGAACTTAATGAATCACTTAGACAACTTCTCACACAAAACCAATGAGTTGAAAGATTTAAAAGAAAACTATGTTGATTTGTTAAAACAACAAGAAAAGACTTTATTGGATCTGAAGGAATTTGAAAAAAGAACTTCAGAGTTTTGACCTCATTTGTATAACTTATGAAGGAAAACTCAAGTATCTTTGTCAGAAACTAAAAGAAAACTATGAAGGAAAACCTTTAAATAAACAAGAGATTGCTCTTGAAGATTTCATCATATCAGGTATTGACAAAATCAAAGTAGCTTATATGATTTATAGCATATATTAAAACACTGGTAAAGGGATTTTATTTTCAGAAGGGAAACCTACTGAAATCATGTTATGAATGCATTAAGGAAGGTTTGAGAACTTACTTTGTGCCTGAAATTGTTGAGTCTGAAATTGTTGAGTCTGAAATTGTAATCCAGTCAGAACCTGAAACTTCTAAGTCTAAGTCTAAGGTTATGACTAACTCTGAGTTATGACTAACTCTGAGTCTAAGGTTATGATTAACTCTGAATCTAAGACTCCAAAGATTCAGATTCTAAAGAGACGAAAACCTAAATCTTAGGTTTTGAAGAACTCAGAGTCTGTAGTCTTAAAGCCTAAGTTTCAATGGAGGAAAATAATTGTTGCTTCATGGGATTCAATACCAAAAGGTGCTAAACATAAAGTATTGAATGATTAGAAGCCACTTAACTTCAAGCACAAGGCACAAAAGAAGAAAACTAAAACCTTAAGTACTAACCCTAAAGGACCCATAAAGATATGGGTACCTAAGTCTGAAATTCTTGATGCTGCAGATATGCTTAAGAGGAATGGAAAGACAGAAGTCATGGTACCTTGATAGTGGCTGCTCACAACACATGACAGGAGAAAGGTCTATGTTCCTAACCCTAACAATGAAAGAGGGAGGAACTGTGGGATTTGGAAGAAATCAGAATGGCAAGATCATTGGTAAAGGAACTATTGGTAACCCTTCTATCTCAATTAATAATGTGTGGTTTGTAGATCGACTTAGACATAACCTACTTAGCATAAGTCAGTTTAGTGACAATGATTATGATGTATTGTTTGATAAGAGCAACTGCATAGTAATCAACAAAAATGGCAAGTCCATAGTGTTTAAGGGAATGAGGAAAAATAATGTCTACAAAATTAATTTTTTAGAACTGGCTGATCAGAAGGTAGTTTGTCTTCTATCAGTGAATGGTAAGAAATGGCTGTGACATAGAAGATTGGGACATGCTAACTGGAGATTAATCTATAAGCTTAGTAAGTTACAGTTGGTCAGAGGCTTACCAGACATTGAATATCATTCAGATGCACTTTGTTGTGCATGCCAAAAGGGAAAAATTGTTAAATCATCCTTTAAAACCAAAGACATTATTTCTACTTCCAGACCCTAAAAACTACTTCATATTGATTTATTTGGATCAATTAGCAATGCATCCATATATGGAAGTAACTATGGATTAGTCATTGTTGATGATTACAGCAGATGGATCTGGGTTAGATTCCTAAGAACTAAAGATGATGCGTATGATGTGTTTAGTAACTTCTGCACTCAAATACGGTCAGAAAAAGAATTGAAAATTTTGAAAGTCAGAAGTGATCATGGTGGAGAGTTTGAAAATGAGCCATTTGAAACTTTTTGTGAAAAATATGGAACTGTCCATGAATTCTCTTCTCCTAGAACTCCACAACAAAATGGGGTTTTAAAGAGAAAGAATAAAACTTTACAAGAAATGGCTAGAACCTTGATTCATGAAAATAATTTGGCTAAACATTTTTGGGCAGAAGCAGTAAACACAACATGTTATGTCCAAAATAGAATATATATCAGACCTATATTGGATAAAAAAAAACATATGAACTCTTTAAGAAAAGGAAACCTAATATCTCTTACTTTCATCAATTTGGAAGTACATGTTACATTCTGAATAACAAGGTCTATCTAAAGAAATTTGATGCCAAGGCTCAAAGAGGAATCCTTTTAGGTTACTCTGAAAGATCCAAAGCATATAGAGTATATAATTCAGAAACACAATGTGTTGAAGAATCAATGCACATCAAATTTGAAGAGAAAGAGCATGAAAGTAAAATTCCAGAGCTAGTTGAAAGTTTTGCAGATATACACGTGTCTGAAGAATCTTCAGAATGTGACCAGTCTCTAGAGTTTGATGAAAGTCCCGAAGTTGAACCCCTTCAGACGCTCATAATGAAGAAGCTTCTGATGAAGCTCAAGATGGTTCTCAGCAAGCTATTCAATCCAAGAATACTTACAAGTACAAGTCTTCACATCCTGAGGATCTAATCATTGGAAACAAAGAGAGTCCCAGAAGAACAAGATCATATTTCAGACAAGAAGATTCTATGTTGGGATTGTTATCAATGATAGAACCTACTACTTTTGATGAAGCATTTTCAAATGATGGATGGATATAAGCTATGCAAGAAGAACTCAATCAATTTCAAAGAAATGATGTGTGGGATCTTGTAGCTAAGCCTGAGCATAAGAACATTATTGGAACAAAATGGGTGTTCAGAAACAAGCTAAATGAACAAGGTGATGTAGTCAGAAACAAAGCCAGACTTGTTGCTCAAGGTTACAGTCAACAAGAAGGCATTGATTATACTAAAACATTTGCTCCAGTTGCAAGATTGGAAGCAATCAGGTTGCTTCTATCCTATGCAGTTAATCATGGCATTGTATTATATCAAATGAATGTTAAGAGTGCATTTCTCAATGGTGTGATTTCTGAAGAAATGCATGTCAAACAATCTCCAGGTTTTGAGGATCTGAAGTGTAACACCCTAAACTCTCAAAGTGATAAATTACGCTAATGATATGGCATATCAAGAATCTAGATGTTACTTCTTCAATAAGTCACCAAGCATGCATAAATACAATTTTCTCAAAACATCACAGAGGAATAAAACATCATTACATCAACACCTAAGTAAAACATCTCAATAGTAATCTAAAACAAATAAGTCTCCAAATAGCCATGTCATCATACAACTCATGTCATCATCAATACATAGTTTCAAAAAATCTCCAACAGACATAATAAAGATAACAATAAAGACTGACCCCTAATCAGAGCCCTAAAGTCTAAGACACCAAAAGCGACAAACGAGGTAGAATCCAAGCTATTCTCCAGCAACTCACCAAAGAAAAACTAGCAAGACCCCACACATAAGGATCACAGTGTGATCAACAGGTGAAGTTATCCATTCGAGGGATAGACCAAATAGGTTAGTAACGTCCTAACGGTCTCATCACTTGTATAGTCTACATAAGATAAATAAACGCAACATTACTGTTACTTATTATCCAACAATATATACAGGGGGAATTCGAAGAATCCTAACCGCTGCTTACTTTTCTGCAACCAAAAACAGGTAAACTTGCTCTGTTGCAAACAGATCAAAATTGCAACTTCACTTTTATACCGTCAACTTACAAAAATAAGTGACGTGAATTGTTTGGACGAAACGACAATACATGTGGATACGATATTCTACTTATCACTTTATTATTTGGTAAACGACTTGGTACACTTTCCATATCCGACCATCAAGTTTTTGGTGCCGTTGCCGGGGATTGTTGATATTTTCGACTAAATAATTCAAATTACTTATTCGTTTTATTTTATTTTTTGAAAAAAGAAGGGGGTGTGGTATGTATTATAATTATAACTAATTATTATTATTTACATTTACTTCTAGAATAGTGCTACTTGGGTATTTTAGTTTGTGATTGTTTCAAGGAACAAATAATGGATAATTCATCAACGAACCAGTTCAATCATTACAACAAAATCCATCCCAAGGAGTATCATATGTATGATCTTGACTTATTGGATTATGAACAAGCTAGATACAAATTAGTGAAGGAAGCAATGCTTACGGTATATGCTGAACTCAATAAATGTATTGAGAAGTTAGGAAATGCCATTAGGACTAGAAATAAGAGCAACTTTGAAGATATGGATCGTTTAAACAATGAGATTTGTAAAACTCGCATTTGCATCAGAGAAAGCCATGAACGCAGACATAACAACCCTTTGTTAAGTGTCAAGTCGAGCGAACTTAAGAATACGAGTTAACAACATCTCAAACTGCACACTCAGTCCCACTACCTCATATTCATCTTTCTAGTTTACCCACTAATGACACCACCTCTTGGACAATAGGAGAGGAACAAGATTAAAAGGAAAATACCCCAAACATATCCTCCCCTGAAATTGTAGTACAAGAGACTGTTGGATACATTCACACTGAAGTCAAGAAAGGAGAACAATATATCTTAAGAAGGAAGAAGCGCTAGGAGTGCAACCAAGACTTCAAGCCCAGTTCAAAGAGAAGCAGAATACCCCAATATTCGAGCCTCTTGTCGACAAAGATTCCATTTTAAGAATGAGTAGACGGAAAATTCTTGATGAAAGTGAGAACCCTTGCAAACTCCTTGACTTTATCAAGTTGTCGTATCCCCCGAAGTTGAAGAGAAAAGACCTGACTGCATTTCCTGGGAGTTGTAAGGCAATATTTCAAGGATAATTACCTCTAAAGAAGAAGGACCCTGGAAGTTTAAATTCTATTGGGAAGTTGTCCGTGAAAGATGCTCAGTGTGGTATGGGTGAAGGCATAAACTTGACTCCAACATGGGTGATAGGAAAGCTCGAAAGTATTTTGGAACAACCATCAACTGTCAATCTAACGCTTGAAGAAGGATCAATAAAAAAAAATCCAGATGTAGTGGTGAACGACGTAATGATGCAAGAAGAAAAGCCTTCATCAAGCTTTGTGATATCAGAGACTCAAAACAAGACTCACTTACGGCAAGAATCTCAGTGTCACTTGAGGAGGACGAGCACATTTTCCAGTAAAGCAAAGATTGGAGCACAAAACAACATAATTCTCCTTGAAAAAATCATGCAGTTCCTTTTGAACAGGAGAATGAAGAAGGATGATGTGTTCTTTCTTTCATATAAGTCACCCTAACATGATCGAGGCGTCGAGCTATTAGACGTTAAATGAAGACCTGCATGGGAGGCAACCCATGGGAACCGTCGGGCTTAAGACGTAAAAGAAGCGTTGAATAGGAGGCAACCTATTGACCGTCGGGAATCAGACGTTAAACAAGCACAAAATGGGAGGCACCCCATATTTTTATTTTTTGCATTCTCTCTGACTAATCAATTTCTTTTATTTTTATGTTGCTTTTATTTCAAGTATTATCTAATAAAAAATTATCTCTTTTGCATTACATATACAATGTTTCCATTTATGCTTAAATTTGTTTTAGTCTTAGGTATTCATTCAAAGCATTTTAGGCGGAGGCTAGTTTACACTTACATTCAAGAGCGATACTTTATGGGGATTGCTAGTGAAGGTACATATAGGATCACCTACTCTTTTCTGAATAGCATAACCGGTGAGATTCAAAGCCAAATATTTCCATATCCATTCTAGGTTGTTAGATAATTAAATATTTCCAATACATATTATGAGCGTTCCATATGAATGTTATTATTGGTTGAATTTGCGGCCGTTCTTTACGGACAATCGGTTAGGTTATATTACACACGAGGCAATTTTTCTTTGGTACCTTGAGCCTTTAAAGCCTACCCTTTATATTCTTATTATCCTTTGTGAAACCACTTTGAGCCTCCAGACGAAAAATTTCTTTCTTTATTAGTGACGAATCATGTCACGGTCCTACACTTTAAATGCACCCTGTTTGATTTCACTTGGAGTTAGATAGGTATTATTATAACACTACATGCTTTGAAACTAAGTTTGGGGCTGCTCTTTGGAATTAGCAACATTTTAAGTTTGGGGTAGGGTAACAGTAGAACACATTTGTCAGAAAAAAAAAATGAAAAAATTGTACCTGACCATGGA
>Ga0228710_1011337_pt1 | contig 11550 bp, 8 predicted proteins | sample MedpolnodulmetaG_FD_177995 | JGI IMG/M metagenome (GOLD analysis project Ga0228710, IMG submission 177995) | Root nodule microbial communities from Medicago polymorpha collected in Santa Monica, California, United States - pink nodules | ecosystem: Host-associated > Plants > Roots > Nodule... | reverse complement strand
CTCTAAGAATAGTACTTTGATTATGGATCCTGCACACTTGAACAAATTGTTTAGCATATCCAATTGATTATTTTTAATACCTTGTTATTGTCAAAACTCAATAGGTGACTTGTGAAACACCCTTGTTCCAACAACTTCAACCGTCAAAATCGTGTCACATTTTGCCAAATCGTGACACGATTGGTGCATACGACCCAAGGTACGACCAACCTTATCCTGAAAAACGTGCCCAACAAGTTGAAAATCGTGTCACGTTTTCCGAAAATCATGACACGAATGAGCACCCATAAAACATGCTCTCGGCACAACCAAATCGTGACACGTTGATGAAATCGTGTCACGATTTCTCTGTTTCTTTAGATCACAAATTTGAAGCCAAATACAACAATACCCTTATTTATTTTGCATCTTTTTCTTCAATCAACAATAAATATTATGTTGAAAACATAAATTAACTCTCTCTCTTAAGGATAAAATTGTAAAAACAATAGTAACTATATACAAATTTAATACTACAACAAACTTTCTTAATCTCCGTAATTTTTGCGAAAGGCTCCTATATTTAGGGACGGAGGTAGTATATTTTATGGAAAATGATAAGTGGCACGACACAATATTTGTCGCCCTCGCATAACATTTTGCAAACTTGCGATTGTTAATTTATTTTAAGTTTTTCATATGTTCTCTTCAGAATCGGATCCTCTCCTTTTTTTTTGTCCAACCATCTCTCCTTTTCTTAATCTAATGGTTGATTACTCAAAAAAAAATGAGAGAAAAAAAAAAGGTAGACTTAATGGTTGAGAGTGCAACACCAGCAACATGAGAGAAATGGTACAAGAAGATTCAAATCTGTTCTCTTCTTGTATTAATTTATTTCGGGGAAATTCTATTCTATATTGATTGAAATCTTATTTAAAGTCTCTTAAATTAAATGCGAGTGCTTTTCTTCACTAAGATTTAATTTTATCATGTGTGAGTTTAGTATCTTCCACTAAACCGATATTTGATGATTTTAAATTATACTTTGATCTTTCAATTATTTTTAGATTTTAGTTTAGTACTTAAGTTATTTTTCTTTGGTTTTGGTACCTTAATTTCATTTTCATTAACAACAGTTGTAATTTATAGGATGACTTTGAAATGTGTTCATCTCAAAATCTCAATTTTGATTCCCTCAAATGCTAATTTTGTTGGACTAAGCTATACAGAGTTATACTATAACTTTAATTTAAATGGAGCGCCACAAGTAGACGATGATATAATATTTTTTTAAAAACAAGATGACAATGATACAAAAAAATTGATAAACAAAGTATCTAATATTTATAATTTAAGGGGACTTAAAGTGGATTTATCTTTTAAAATTATCTGCAGATTTTTTTCTTCAAACACAAAGTTAATTATTTTTTTTGGACTAAAATCAATTTTAACTTTTAAATTTTAGAAAACACGTAAATTCGTATCTTAAAGTGTGCTCGTGCATGTCGTGCTATATGGCTTCTCAGGTCATATAGCACTGCTCATATTTTATTGATTAAAAAAGGGAAATGTTACCAAGTCCCTTCGGGATACTTTTTAAGAAATTTAAATGATAATTATTTATGAAAATGTGTGTATTCAATACATTGAAAATCAAAATTTATAAAAACATTTGATTTTATTAAATAATAATTGTTTATTTTAAAATGTTTAAATAGTAATATAAAAATATTTGTTAACAAGACATTTAAAACAATAAGAATTAGGGTTAATTAAGTAAATAGTCTCTCTAAACGTTCCGAATTTTGGTTTTAGTCCCTACAAAATAAAATCACACTTTTTAGTTTCTGTAAAATTTTCCATCAGTATTTTTAGTCCCTATAAAAAAATTTCATCAGCATTTTTAGTCTCTATCAAAAATTCCTATCAACTTTTTTGATCCCTAAAATGCTTAAGGAAAATATCAGAGGGATTAAAAAGTGTGATTTTATTTTGTAGGGACTAAAATCAAAACTGTGAATATTTATAGGGACTAAAAACTTAATTAACCACAGGAATTATATAATTATCCAAAAGTTCATCTAAAACCTAAAATCTCACTTTCGTCTATAGGGCAGCCAGAAACGTCGAAAACGATGTAAAGTTTTTTTTTTGTTTTTTTTGTGACAAGGGACACCGGAAACGGCTACAGGACCACTGGAAACTTTATTGTATCCCATAAACATTCTCTCCTTTTATCACACTTATTTTTCACAATATATTTTCTTCTCTCTACATTATCCTCACTACAATTTCTTACGATATTTTCATATATTTTCCATTGAAGTGAATAAAATAATTCTTACTAGGATTCTAATATCATCATAAACTTATAATGGTTCATAAATAAGAGGGATAAATGAATTATCAAGATTCTTAAACTTAAAATGAAAACTACAATGGACATTTTATTTTATTTTTGACAAAAAAACTACAATGGACATACTGATTACATTCGTGCAAAAGCTATAAATTAGTAATAATAATATAAGAAAGAAGTGAAAGCTATAAAGAATGAAACAAAGAAAATGGAAATTGCATTTCAACTAAACAAGTTTAAAAAATACAACTACCACAAGATCACATTCTACCAAATCGAAACCTCTTCCTGATAATTCATTTGTCACGATGAAGGGATTAATTCGGTCACCGCTATCATATTGACATTTTTTTTTAAAAATATAATGTTATTTGTTTTCAATAGTTTTGACCTTCGGTAATTTTTCGGTGATGTCGGCTTTTTGGCCGCCGCTAATGTTCTAATATAAAAAATTCTATCTGTGGTGGATTAAGCCGCCGTTAATTTGCGGCAATTTTATTTTCTTCAAAAAAAGGCTGTTGAAACGGTTTCAACCGACGATTAAGCAATGACCAAAAAGTTGCCGTAAATGTTCATTTATGGGGGCTTTTGTCGGACGGTAATGTCCTATTTTCTTGTAGTCTTCGTTCAAAAGTTAGAATATATGAAAGCTCTTCTGAAGTCATAATACAATAGACATTATGCAATTGGACGTCGTTGAAGACATCTTGGTTCAGCTAAACATAAGTTGGATATTATATGAGTTGAACAATTTGCATTGATCTCAATAAATGAGTCATGACTCAGAGTTTCCTCAAGAAATAATGTTTGCAACATAATTACAAGATATTTAGAAGTAATTGAACAAGAGAAAAACACATATATACCATTTTCGAAACTATGAATTAATTCACATCTTTCCAAATTGACTAGATAGAAAATGATCAATGAAAATCAAGTTTGATTGGTTAAGATCAAAGGGTTTGTGCGAGCTGAGTAAACTGGTGAATTCAAGTAATTCTTAATTAGTGTCAAGGCATTTGAAGGTTTTGAATCAAAATAGCATTTCCGTGAATTTCCTATTTTGAACTTAATCGTTGTTTTTGTTAAAGTTTGGTTAACTAGATCATCCACCTGTGCTATCGCACGGATCATACACATTAACAAACAATCTTCGGAATGCAATATTCACGTCACACAATAATAATAATTGTTATAATTGTGGTAGCTACAATGGTAAGGATTTCCTTCATATGATATGTTTATCGAATATTATTGTGTTTTAAAAAAAAATCGATCTAATAATACATATATTATAAGATGCTAAAATGCAAAGGGATTGATATAAATTTAAAAACATTTCAATTTAACAAAGATATGTTCCAACATCACCAAACGATGAAGATATCAAAATTCCATATATCATTAATTTGCTGGTATGTTAAGAGTAAATCAAACCATTAAACAAACTCTAATCAAAACACCCTAGATTAAATCCATAGATGAAAGAGACACACATCACTAATCCTTCCATGGCTTGAACCAAAACACTTGTCAACACTCCTAGTAGCGAATGAATCGAAAACAAAGAGTATCATTACTTCCAAAAACTGGAGCACCAACAGTAATATGAGAACCTTAATGAAGCCACCTAGCAAGTATCATTCGTTTGAGACCACCACCGGTCTTAAAGTTAGGACGTCTACCATAGATGAATGTGCAATCCCACATATTACCACATTCATCTACCATCTTCAACGCGATAGTTCTTCCATCAAGTGTTAGTTCAAAAAGGAAGGCTCTGCAAAATAATATGTCACACAAAGTAAGCTACAACTTCTTATAGAAAGACACGAAGCAATTGGAAAAAAAAAAATGAAATAAACTTACCAAACAGCCATAATCAATCTCATCAAAAGTCAACTTCTTTTCATAAGTAAACTGGAAATTCATTAAATCATGGACAAAAGGTGATGGAACAACATGAAACACATTGATAGGAAGAGCATTTTTCTCAATTAGAAACTTCTATAGGAGGGCTAAACCTTGTATAACGAATAAGCTTACAAAACCTATCTTTGATTCTGATCTTAAATTTTCCTAACACAACAAAGACTCTACCCATTTACTACAAAGAATTGAAGAATTATAGCAAGATGGACAAACACCAAACAAAGTTCTATGTAGAACCTTAATATCACATGCTCCTGTTTACACTGCTACACCTCAAAGAATCTAGGTTTTGTGCCCATTACAGAAAAAGACTAAACCTACTACAAACATAACTACACTAACAGGCAGTAGTACAATGTAATGACATCAAGAAAGGACCATTGTCACATACACCATCAGAGTTATCATAACAGATCCACCATACTCCAATGATTTAGTTCAAACCACTAATGTCGCAGCAAGATAATATTCATGCAACCATGAATATGAATAAATAAATTTTTAACAAAATTAATCCTTGCTCCATCATTCTATGAAACGGTCTCAGACACCAATTACCATACCTGTTGTCCTTATAATCCTCTTTTCATCTAAAAGACACTCAAAAAACATTGGACACAATTAAAGCATCTCTGGTAGAATTGTTCCTAAAGCAACCCAACAGTACAAAACATCTTTAACAATCTTAAATTATCACCTACAAAGGACATGAAATCTTTCTTTGCTGCATACACACATAAACTCCAAATGCCACAATCATTTCAGTTTTTTTTTGGAATGGCAATCATTTAAGTAGAGTATAATACTTGTACAAAATTTAAAATATAAAGTTAACCAACGAAAAAAGATGAGTACCAAAAATGTCATCTTGATTCTTGACCATTATTTAATTACAATGAACTTTTATCAAGTGTAGATTGGATAATTACAATGAAGTTTTAAGTGTAGATTGGATAACATTGCTCTTATACGTTTGGTTCCAACAACTTTGAAAGAGAAGTAGTATTTTTTTTCCCCAAGAGACTTTGGTTTTCAATAACAACTAAAGCTAGTAAGGTAGTTTGTTGACTCTGTTGCAGTAGCACATCTCAACTGTACATGGATCCTAAGGCTCGACTCACCAAAGTTATTAAACCCATTAAGTAAGCTTTAAGAGTTAAGATCAAACACTAAAGCATAAGTATGTTTTCCAGAGACTTTGATTTCAAAAGAAATTATAAAACGTTAGTATTAAACATAGCAATACTGCTATTGGTTCATTTGCTTCACCATTGCATATCTCATCCAAGCATAAAAAGTAGTAAAATGCTTAAAATTAATCCCAAATACATGATCAAGTTTTAAACTTCCTTGCTAGAAGCTTTAACATGCTTATAGGTTCCTTTAAACAAAGAAATGAATTTACAACAATATATGCTATCATACACACAATCACAAATAAAACGCTAAGAAATTAAAATTGAATTATTTTCAAATCCTCAAACTCTCACTCTCTAACATCTTCAACATATATGAACTCAAACCAAACCACCATACATAAAATAAGATAAAAAAAAAAGGCTTAAATATTACACTGATCCTTGCAAATATGTCTCGTTTGAGTTTTGGTCCTTGCGAAATATTTTTTTTGAAATTCATCCTTGCAAAATTTTCTGTCTTTTAAAAAAGTCCTTGGGCCCATAGAAGCTGCAAGGTGGCACTGTGGAGCTGATGTGTCGCACGGTGACTAGGCATAAGTGCCACGTGGCAGGTGAATTGACATTTATTATTTAAAAATTGATTTTTAAATTTGGAAAATGTATTTCCTGTTTATAAATTTTTTAAAAAATATGGAAATTAATTTTCCAAAATTTTAAAAAATCATAAAATACTTTTTAAATAATTTTTTCCAACAACTTTAAATGTAAGTTTTTAAAAATTTGAACTTTTTTTGTAAATTACGAAAATTAATTTTCATATTTTTTTAGAAAAAGTATTTTTAATTTAAAAAACAACAGTTTTTTTTTTCTTCTAATTTTTGGAAAATAAATTATATTTTTTGATTTTTTTAATTCTTAATTTTTTTTCTTCAGATTTTTGAAAATATTTTTTGTTTTAATTTTGAAAGAAAAATCTGAAGATAAACTTCCTAATTTTTTTAAAATTTTCAAAAAATGTTATGTAACTTTTTCTTTATATTAATTTCCGAAAAAAAAAATTTAACTTTGAATTTGTTTTTATAATTTTCGAAAAATATTTTCTAATTTTTTTATTTTTAATTTGGAAAATTAAAATCTAAATATTTATATTTAAAAAAAATAAACTTATTTTTTATTAATTTCTAATTTTTCTATTTTTTTATTTCAAAAATTAATTTTCCATTTTTTTTTACATTTTTAAATTAATTTAAATGCCACGTCAGATACCATGTGGCCAATTATGCATAGTCAGCATATGCCACATCAGCACCTAAGTGCCACCAAGCAGCTTCAATGGGCCAAGGACTTTTTTAAATGACAGAAAATTTTGCGAGGACAGATTTCAATTTTTTTTTTTACAAAGACCAAAACTCAAACGAGGCATATTTGCAAGGACAGGTGTAATATTTAAGCCTAAAAAAAATAACAAAATTCATAAATCAAAAAAGAAAAAAACGAAAAAGATAAGAGAAAGGGTGGAGGGCGTCATTTTGTTAGGAAATGAGTGAAAGGAGGATGAAGAAGATAGTAGAAAAGGGGAGAGAGAGAGAGAGGAGGAAAATAATCATAGAGTAAGTTAGACGAAGGATAGAGAGAGATCGATTTAATAATGGCCACATGCTTTCATTCATAATGGTCATAAAGGAAGCTATAGAGTCGTGGTTGCATGGAAACATTACAACATTTAATTGGGATAAAATATTGATGGTTTATAGTAAACTGTATGGAGTTAATGCAGGAATTTGAATTTCAAATTTGAAAGAGGTAGGGCGTCTGAAATTTAGGGTTAGGGGTTTAGAATTAGGGTTGCATTGTTAGCAAGGATTAGATATAAAGATTTGGAAAATTAAAATCTAAATATTTATATTTAAAAAGAAAAACTTATTTTTTATTAATTTCTAATTTTTCTTTTTTTTTTTATTTCAAAAATTAATTTTCAATTTTTTTTTTACATTTTTAAATTAATTTAAATGCCACGTCAGATGCCACGCGACCAATTATGCATAGTCAGCATATGCCACGTCAGCACCTAAGTGCCACCAAGCAGCTCCAATGGGCCCAAGGACTTTTTTAAATGACAGAAACTTTTGCGAGGACGGATTTCAAAATTTTTTTTTTACAAGGATCAAAACTCAAACGAGGCATATTTGCAAGGACGGGTGTAATATTTAAGCCTAAAAAAAATAACAAAATTCATAAATCAAAAAAGAAAAAAACGAAAAAGATAAGAGAAAGGGTGGAGGGTGTCATTTTGTTAGGAAATGAGTGAAAGGAGGATGAAGAAGAAGATAGTAGAAAAGGGGAGAGAGAGAGGAGGAAAATAATCATAGAGGAAGTTAGACGAAAGATAGAGAGAGGTCGATTTAATAATGGCTACATGCTTTCATTCATAATGGTCATAAAGGAAGCTACAGAGTCATGGTTGCATGGTAAACGTTACAACATTTAATTGGGATAGAATATTGATGGTTTATAGTAAACTGTATGGAGTTAATGTAGGAATTTGAATTTCAAATTTAAAAGAGGTAGGGCGCCAAAAATTTAGGATTAGGGGTTTAGAATTAGGGTTGCATTGTTAGCAAGGATTAGATATAAAGATTGGTTTACCACTTATAATTTATTTTGGCGTATTGATCAACTTAGGAAATAATCAATAAATCTATTGATCATCTCAATTAAACAAATTAATCGAATATTTGTGTCCTTCATTATCTTAACTTATGAGTTTTGCAATTGTCTTTCACAGTTATTTTCATACGGTATCACGATACGCAATACGCATAGTCTTTCTATTCGAAAATTTAGTTTTTACATGATGAAAAAAAACGTGGGGCATCTATTCCCACCCCCTGCCACCTCTAGATACATTTGTACCTTCTAAATGAACCAACATCAAAAAGTCCAACATAACCAATATTCTTTCTATGAAATCAACAATTATCATGTTTTCCTCCTGATCAAAAAAAAATAAAAATCAACAATTATCAAATACTAGTGAACCCCGTGTGGTTAATAGGAATAAAAATCTATGCATTTTGAGCTATTTTAACCCAAAAAATGATGTCCTTAATAGACAAGATTGGTGCAAGTTGACATTGTGTAATTACTTTAAATTTTACCCTTTTTTTTGTTGATGCTGTCAATTTATATTTATGAACTTCTCTGCAATTCCTGTTGGATAAGTTATTGCATGTCCTCTATTTGATCACATATGGAAACTAAGTATCATGTGGGTTTGATTTGTTTAAAAATAAGGACATGAGAGGACAATTCGAGTTGTACAATGTTTGATGTGTAAAACTGTTCAGAGACATGATAAAATGGAGGCAAGTGATAGGACAAGTTTTTGTCCTCTCACCAAACGACTAACACAACTTTTTGTCTCACATTTTTTTTGAGGGAAACTTTTTGTCTCACATACATGTGTGAGTATCTCTCTTTTTGTAATTTCTCCTGTAATTTCATTTATTTAGTTTCTTTTTTAATGATGAAATGTGTCTCAGTGTAATTTCTTCTATAATTTTGATTTCATATTATATTTTCCGTGTTAATGGCTTTCACACTAGTTTTGTTTGCGACGTCGGAGAACCAATTGAGCAGCGTTGGGGAAGGGGAGGAGGATACTCACACAAGCGATTCCGCACTTCAAGGTAACTGTTTACCTTTTTTTGAGGGAGGTAACTATTTACTTAATGTCTTTTGTTTTCGATAAATGACATTAATTATTAATGTTATCAGACCATCTACAACGAGACTCTTTCCCCTATTTCGTACCATGTTAAATAGGCACCTCTATTGTGACACCAATTAATATGATGCTTATAAAGATGAGTGCTTTTATAGGCACCCTCTCTCCCATTACTTATGGGTCTCACATGTACAATTAATTATATATATTTTTTATTCTGTATTATTTTAATATTAAAAAGTAAATTATATATTAGTTGAAAGAGTAATATTTAATCGATCAACATTAAATTTTCAATAATTTTTTTTTTTAAAACAACAAATCATTTACCCATCTAAATGGAAAAAAAAACAAATATACAGTGATTGGATTTAAATAAAATAACTAATAATTTACCATCATTTATTTTATATTGTATTTTCAAGTTTTACTTTTTTTATAATTTATAATTAAATTACTTCAATATTTTAAAATTATATAATTATGAATGAATATATAAATTAGTTGTTAAAATTTAATGATATAGAGTTATTGCAGGGATCCAATTAATAATTATAGGTGTTGGGTTGGAGAGATCGAGTGCTTATTAAGTATTAGGCTAAACTACAGTTTTGACCCTCTAAGTTTGTCAATGTTGCGATTTTGGCCCCCTAATAAAAAAAATGAATATTTTGGCCCTCTAAGATTTAGCCCCTTTGCAATAGTGGCCTTTTGGTCAATTTTAACCGGGTCAACGCTGAGGTGTCACTTCATTCATGGTGCTGGCACGCCACCTGTGTATTTTGCCATTTTTTTAAAAATCAAAATGCCACTAGTGTAATTTCTTTGGATTTATATTAGTTCACTGTCAACCTCGTTGCCTGCTTCAAGTAGAAAGTGCATTATTAATTGAGCAAATGATGTATCAATTATGCTGATATGTGCTTATTTCATACTTCACAATTTTTTTTTTCTGGTTTAGACTTGATTAGGACTTATTTTCTTCTAATCATATAGTAGTAATTTAAGAATAAGTAGATAATGGTTCTCTGAGGGTCCATGCACTTTATGTGCTTTCCACCATAGACATGCTTGTGTTCTTTTCATTAGAGGCAAGCTAGCATTTTATTCTTTAGATGGTAAGTGTGTATCACCAAATGTAAAATAAAATTCATTTTCTTTTTGTCAATCTTGAGTTGAGGTCATGATTCTTCATGATTTTTTGAGTTCTTTATATTGGATATATTCATCGGCACACTCCTAAAAATGTGGATTTTCATAACAAACAACATCATATTTTGTTAAGAAATGATGACTTGGCACAATCCATACCGTGCACTCACAATATTAAGTTTTCACACATACACACACAAAAGAAAGGTTAGAGCCATTAGGGCGGCGTTTACGCTAGGAGATGTGAATAGGTCTCCTACCATAGGAGACCATATAAAAGACATTTTTTTTTTGGTTACTAAAATAACATGTGTTTGCATGTTGTTATATTTAAGTTATTCATTTAACTGAAGGGTAATGTTGGGATTTCTTCTTAAATAAAAAAGTATTTTTTCACCTAGATCTGTCTGGACTTGCAGCTTCCTTGAACATCATTGCAGCTTTGAAGAACACCGCACATTCTCTATTATTTGCAAATCCGTTTGCTCTTCCTTGCCTTCAATGAACTGATAACGTTGGTCATGTCTCTAGCTTCTTGAACTCATGGTGGATTTGCATTTGGACGTTAAGCTAGCTGAAAAACCTAACTGTGTATCAGAGTTGAAGATTTGGTAGTGTAGGAGGTCATGATTCTTTGGTAGATCAATTTCCTCCTGTACTTGTTGATTTAATTATGTGTTCACTTTAATCTATGAAAGTTAAATTTCTGTTTTAATTTTGTGAATTATTGAAACATTAGCAATCCTTATATAACACAACAACAACAACACCAACACCGCAAAATGCATAACCCAGAAATAACATATCGTGATTTAGTGTTTTTTACAATAAATCAGCTGCAAATTAGTGTTGATTCGATGAATAAAAACATGAAATGTCCTTTATCTGTTTTTATTTTGTGATAATTTCCAAGATCATGAGCTTGTACGAGCTTGCTGAGAATTTTTCCAATTTTACAAGCAATGCCAAAAACACCCTTTTCTAAAATAAATATAGATGTTTAAATAATACAATCCTAGTGGGTCATTTAACATGTGAATCTAAGCCATTCAAAAGCTTTCAACTACATCTAATGGTTGACATCCATTTTGCAAACAAGGTCTCCCACCATAGCCTTTGCCTAGAATTAGAGGTTTCATGACCTTTCAGATAATCCCAAACTCTATATAAATATATATATTCACACACAAAAAAAAAAGATGAAGGTGAGAAAAAACACAAGGGGGGGGGTTGAATTGTGTTTTTAAAAAATTTTCTTTCTT
>Ga0228710_1011335_pt1 | contig 11551 bp, 10 predicted proteins | sample MedpolnodulmetaG_FD_177995 | JGI IMG/M metagenome (GOLD analysis project Ga0228710, IMG submission 177995) | Root nodule microbial communities from Medicago polymorpha collected in Santa Monica, California, United States - pink nodules | ecosystem: Host-associated > Plants > Roots > Nodule... | reverse complement strand
ATAATAATTAGTTTTTTTTTTTTTTTTTACAAAATCCACCTAATAGTTAATCTTTAAAAAAAAACTTAACAAAATAATGTAATATTGTCTTTCTACATATATAATATATTAATACAAATGTTGTTGGATGATTTGATATAAGGGGATCAAACATAAAATCATGCTTTTTTTTTGTTGTCAAGATGCCTATTGGCTAGAATTGACTATCAAAGTGAATTAGTGGGGTGTCCAAGGTTCGAACCCCGACCCCTGCATATAACAATGCATGTCCCTGCTAACTGAACTATGTTCACGGGGACAAATCATGCCTTTGTTAACACATTATTTGTACAAATATTTAGTATAAAATAATTAAGCTTGTTACAACTTGGGTTTGAATTATGATTCGAACAGTCTTTGATTAGACTTTATTTACCTATCAACAGATCTTAGAATATGATCTCAAAATTATCAAAGACCTTTTTTCTTTAAAATTCGAAGGATTAATATAAACAAAATGAAAAAAATAACACAATTAAAAAAATACAATGATTTCCACGAAAACACATTAATTATAACTACATTTATTCAACAACACATATTGATTATTATTGTAGATTTGCAACTCATACACATGGATCAATCAATAAGCATTAGTATACATGATATGATAATGTTTTTGAATTTCAACAAAATTTAATATATTTAAAAACGTCCTAGATCCATAAAATTCCAATAGAAATAAAATAAATTTCAACCACATAATATTAATTAAATAATTAAACAGAAACATATACCTTTGTATTGCCATGCCATGAGTATATTAGCAAGAAATGCCAAATAAACATCATCATGGTCCACAATCAAAACTTTGATATTTGATAGTTCGCAATCCATCTTCTCTTGTCCTGTTTTGTGATCTACTACAACACTCATGAAAACCACTCTATTTAATTCGTCTTTTTTTTCTTTTCTTGACAACTCTAAGAAGTGATTTGGGAGGTGATTGTGTTACAACAAAAGTAAAGGCAATATTGGGGGCGTATACATGAGTAGAATGTATCCTTTGCTTTCTATGTATTAATCATATTTTTTGCTTTTTTAATATTGATTTTTCCTTTTCAAGAAATTAAATGGAAAAAGTAAGTATGCGGAAAATTTTCATTCTTCACATTTACCAAGTATGGGCTGGTTTACAACAAAGTTCATTCTATGGAAGATTTCAATATCTTTCATTTCTTTTTTATTTAATAAATCTTTCATTTCTCTTTATTCTTTACACTTTTAACCATCATGGTCCACAATCAAAACTGAGATATTATTATTAGATATTTCGCAATCCATCTATTTTGTCTTGTTTTGTATTTTTTTCTTGACAATGCTAAGAAGTGAGTTGAGAGTGTTTATATAGTTTTTTTTTTTCTTTTTGGAGATGTAAGTGTGTTACATGTGTTACTCAATTTCTTCAAGTAGGTGACATCAACAGTAGAGGCAATATTGGGGGCGTATATCTGAGTAGAATGTATCCCTTGTTTTCTATGTATTACTCATATTTTTTGCTTTTTCAATATTGATTTTTCCTTTTCAATTAATTAGATGGAAACAATAAGTATGTGGAAAGTTGTCATTCTATGGGCTGGTTTTACAACAATGTTCCTTCTATGGAAGATTTCACTATCTTTCATTTCTCTTTATTCTTTACACTTTTAACCAATTCTCTAAACAATAGTAGAAAATGACATATTAGAATATTCGATGATGGTTTTGTTAGTTATAATTACTTTTAAGTTCAAATATCAAATGAAGGGTTTAAGCAATGATAAAAAAAACTCATGATGTATCTAATTTACATATAAAATGATTTTCGGAAAGTGCCAAATTTTATAAACACAATCTATTTAATAATAGCTTTCCGTCCAATAGTCAATTTTGTAATACGATTATGCAATAAAGAATTATCGGAGGTGTCATATGTTAAGTTTGACACCGTGATTTTTTTTTTGAGAGATTGACACCGTGATGTTAATTGATCATATCCCTATATATAGGCAAATTCTATGGTACACACAAATTCATGCGTCCTCTAAAAAGCAAAAGACAACATATATATGCAGAACATTCAATAGAAAATATAGTCCAACCAAAATACACCCCGGACATTAAAAACACCTATGAAGACAACACCCAACCAAGGACTACCTCCAAAAAGCATACAAAAAACTTACCGCCAACACCAATAACACAACCTAATCTCCTTACAATATTTGAAACTAAAATTTAGCCAATTCCTCGACCTCAATCACAAATGGTCACCGAAACGAGATCTAAACTTCTATCACTTGCTGCTCCAACCAAAATCCTTCCAAAAATAAATATAATAACTCATGTGTTTTCATATTTATTAATTGATGTGACAACTTATTATTGAATACATGTGTAAAATAATTATACACTGACAATACATACTATATATAACGGGGTCTTTTACGATACACCCGCAAATTAAGGTGTACCAGTACTCTTACTTCAAAGAAAAATAAACAGCTATTTGTTGATATTTGTATTTTAGAAAGTATCATTTCATAAGAAAAAACATCATTTCATTGTTTATAAAAATCATATAATTTTTTTTTACATTTTATTGTAAAAAATAATCAAAATTCTTTATTATGAGTACTAAAAATTTAGAAAAATTAAATTTTATTTCGTCGATGTTTTTGATAAATAAGAATTAATTATTATAATTATAGGAGATAGAAAACAATTTTTATCTTCATAACACATTTAACTATTAATTTAATGATTTGGTGTACCAATACACTTAAATCTTTGTTTGTCTCATAGAATTTGTCATATATATATATATATATATATATATATATATATGTATAATGACTATTTTATAACTATCTTCAAAGGCATCATTAACTTTATCACTTGAGATTACAAAGTTATGTCCGTCATTGAGATTTTAAGTGTCATGTGCAAAATAAATACATAGTTTTATTTTATTTTTGGTACAATGCGAATTATCATTATTTTTATTATGACAAATATTATTATAAGATCTTTTAAATACTATTTTCCTTGTATTCTATTCAACTAAATCATTAATATTCCATTTATAAGGTCCTTTAAAAGCTCATTCTAGATAGAGATCATATTGAGATTAACTTTTGACATAGCAGATCACAAATAAGATTTCATTCAATCTAAAAAAAATTCTCTTGTCATATAGATTTATATTATTACAAATATATAATATCATTCGATATATTATGTATACGCTAGTGTATAGATGGACGCTCTGTATTTGTCTAACCGCTCTTTCTGTTGCGATAATGCCTATTAATTAAGAATATTAATTTTTATGAAATTTTGATTTTGATTAAAATTATATATACTAATTATAAAGAAAATAACATCTTTAAGCTCTTTTGAGTTGGATTTTTCTCTTTTGAAAAATGCTCTAAATTTTCAATACAAATAACACATGTAACAAATAGATAAGAATAAATTTAAATATTAAAGAAATGCAATATGAATATATATATATATATATATATATATATATATATATGTCTAGTTTGTTTTCCCTTTATCATTTAAAAAGTGTAACAAAATAGATGAATATATTTATACTTACTTTTTCATTATCCTAATTATACCCTTGAACAATTTTTTCTATAATAAAGATTGTTGTTGATGTCATTAAAAAAAAAAGAAGATTATATCTTGTTAAAAATTGGTGTCATTGAAATGGATAATCATGGTTAGTTTGGTTTGTTATAACTTGAAAGCAACAAACACTTATATTGTTAGTTTTAATCAAAATCAAAATTTCATAAAAAAAAAAACAGCGTTCATAATTTTCAAACGATAACGTAATAAAAAGAGCGGAAAGACGAGCACGTGAGTGCCCGTCTTTTCGCTAGTATATATAAATATTTTTCACTTTTATATAGTAATAAACTATATTTATCTTTTTCAATAACACTAATAATATAGTAAATATAATTTAAATTCTTATCTTTTTGAATGACACCTACAATATATCATTCTTATTAAAAATTTAATGGTATAATTAAAATTTAACCCCAAAACCGTGTATTTTCTTTATATGTAGTATAGATATAGATATTGATATATTAAGTGATAATAGAAACGAAGTGAAAATCAAGTTAAGTTGTATATAGTAGCTAATGCTCAATGAAGACCAGAGGCAATCGTGTGAGAAAGTATCACGTGATCTGATATGGCATGACTCATACTTTTGACGAATTTGAAATTGAATTAAATTCAAAGCTTTAAACATATAAATATTTAAATTACTTTTTTTTGGAGGGAAAATATTTAAATTACTTTTAAAAAATACAAAAAATAATTGAATAATTCTTTTACGTTATATATTTTACCGATGACAAAAAAAAGGTTGCGAGGATGCATGTCTAGACAAGTTTAAAACTGTTTTGAAGTTTCAAAGTCAAACTTTTATCAACGAACATACATCTCATAAATGAATCACACACATATCGTCATTGATTTTATAACAGGACACAAGAATAATGACAATAATAGTAAAAGACAGAATGAAAAAACGACACAAGATTTAACGTGGTATCGAACAATGTGCTGACTAATCCACGAACACAACCACTTAAAAGAATTCCACTATAATCAATAGTTACAGATACTGAATAGTAGAGGTAACACCAACTATAGCAAAACACATTAACTATTGGTGCAAGAAATACTAACACACAATTTTTTTATTTATATGACTATGTCTTTGCATATTTCTTCATATTATCCGATGTGAGACATTTTCCAACAATGATTCAAGGCATATTTCAACATATCTCCACCTTGACTTGAATCCTCTCCAGATGCACCAGATGTAATTGACGTACCAGATGTGCCAGATGCATTACACAGAATGCCCAGATGAGCCTGTTCTACCTCAGGCCTTGCCCGTCCTAGGGCAATCAACAACATCTAACATTGAGCAAGTTCAAACAATGTTGAAACTTGCTCTACGAAACCGACTTGGTAAACATATCAGCTAGGTTGTCTTTTGTACCCACTTTGTTTACCTTGATCGTCTTCTCAGTTCTCAGAAAATCGTACCTCACTTCAATGTATTTTGTCCTCTCATGTTGAACTTGATATTTGGTTAAACATATTTGACAAAACTGTCGTAGTACAATGAAGCCTGATTGTGATGTATACCCAAGTCACTAACCAATCCTTTCAACCAGATGCCCTCCTTAACAGCTTTTGTCAAAGCCATATACTCTGCCTCTGTAGTAGACAAAGTCAGTAAAGGCTGCAAAGTAACCTTCCAACTCACAATAGAACCACCAAGAGCGAACACATACCGGATCATCGATCTTTTACTATCCACATCTCCAGTATAATCAGAGTCTGAGTAACCAGATACTAGACACTGACTATCACAGCCATAACTTAGACAAATATATGATGTACCCCTGAGATAGCGAAAAATTCTCTTCACTGCTTGCTAGTGTTCCTTACCAGGGTCTCCAATGAACCTACTGAAACCACTAACTGCATGTGAAAGATCAGTTTTAGTGTAGGCCATATCATACATCTAGCTTTCCACCGCACTAGCATAAGGAACACGTGTCATGTATTCCTTCTCCTCAGATGGTTTAGGTGCAAATGCTACAGACAAATGTGCATTGAAAGCACTAGGAGTATTAATTGGCTTAGTAGCAGCAATTTCAAACCTTGATTGAATCATCGAATATATCCCTTCTGTGACAAGTAAAGTTTCTTCTATCCCTGTAGATCTCCATTCACAGAATTTTCTTAGAAGCACCTAGATGAAGGTGAGAAAAACACAAGAAGGGGGGTTGAATTGTGTTAGCTTTTTCATCGTTTCTCCTACTGATGTCACAGTTCAGAAGCAACTGACAATTAGCTTCTGAAGTAGTGATCAGAGACTTAATGTGCATCGGATAAAAATAGAGTAAGAGAGAGATAAGAAGGACACAAAGCAATTATACAGGTTCCTTCCACAAACCGGAAGTAGTCAAGTCCCCCTTGCACTTCCAAGGAGATTTCACTAACAATGTAATCTCAAATTACAAGTACTCAAGCACACAAGCAAGAGATTTCCAATGCTCAAGCACACAAGCAAGATACTTTCCTATGCTCTAGTGCAACTACAAGAGACTTACAAATGCTCAAGCACACAAGCAAGAGACTTACAGACAAACAGATTTACACAGAAAATTGTTTGAGTTTGAACACTTGATATACAATCAGTGGCGTTCTCAATACAAATCAGTTACAGACTCTTTAGACTCTTGAGACTATAGAATTTCTAAAATATGGACTATGCTAAGAAATTCAAAGTAACTTTGAAATGCAAACAAAACAGAGCATGAACTTTGAGATGTCTATAGAGTCTAGCTTTTGAATGTGTGTGTATTGCTTTCTTTTCTGGATTGTATTCAGTCTGTATGTATATATGTTGTATCCAACTTGAGAACCTTCACTCCTTTATATAGTGGTGTGAAAGAGACGTTGGAGAACAACCAACACACATAAAAGAGTCGTTTGAAGCTTGTTGATCACCAATGATCTTTTGCCTGATATGGTTATTGTCCTATGAAGGATCAATTTCAAATCCATTCCTTGTATGAGGGAACATTTCTGCACGCAGAGCTGTTATCCTTGTCTTGTTGCAAAGCATGACCAAAGTAGTGGAGAAGGTGGTTGTACAGTTCGTACACTTGTCCTTTTTCAACGCTCTTAAAGAAGTAAGCACCTAAGGCTTTAGAAAAACATTTCAAGACCGTTGTTCCACCTCTTTAAGTCTTTAGCAACTCTTAGACAAGATAAGAGGGGATTCCAGCTTTGAGTTCTTCAGCTCCTGACGAACTTCAGCTTCTGGTGATCTTGCTTCTGATGAACTTGCTTCTGATGACGTCATCACTTCAAGAGCACTTTGTACTTCAGGAGCACTATTCTTCAGGCGCTTTAAGCTTCCTTTTTGTTGATTATTTTGCTCTCTTTTGTTCTTTCAGAACCTTTTAAAGATATAAAATTTTGTCTATGGTCCTGTACACTTGAACAAATATTAGCATATCCAATTGACAATTTTTTAATACCTTGTTATCATCAAAACCTTAAGAATGCCATATGTTAAACATTTTTGTTCTACCAAACTCCCCCCCTCTAAGGGTAATGTTTGTTAAACGTATTTTGTTCCAACACTAGATCCTTCATTTCAAATTCTGTACTAAGTAGCCCCTTCAACTTTTGAATATCAGACTTTTTCTCTGCAGCTAGCAACATATCATCTACATACAACACCAAGTAGATGAAGGAACCATCTTTGAGATTGTTGATAAGTGCCAGGAAGTAGTAATTCTAATGAAGATTTATAACACTTTTGTAACTTGTTCTGCAAGTTATTAAGGAAAAAGCTGAGAAATAATTGATTTTAATCGTTTTATGCTTTACCTATCTTACTCTACCTAATTTTGCAGGAAAGTTACTCAAGGCACCGAGCAAAGATGGAAAACAAGCAACAAAGTGCAACAAGGCAAAAATAGGCAGAACAACATGTTTGCTCGCCTCCCAAGTAGCTCAACTCGCCATGGCGAGTTAACAAAGAAAAAAATAGGCAGAGAGGCATGTTTGCTCGCCATGGCGAGTTAACAAAGGAAAAAAATAGGCAGAATGGTATGTTTGCTCGCCATGGCGAGTGAAGTCACTTGGGAGGCGAGTAAGGGCGGTCAAAACTCCCTAGGATGACGTGGCACAAACCCAATGGGGAAGAAACCTCAACTCGCCATGGCGAGCAGAAGAACTCGCGAGGCGAGTTGATGCAGATGGGAAAGCTTATAAATAGAGCCCTTGATCATTTCTGAAGTTATGCTTTTATTTTGACAGAAAAATACACTTAGATACTTAGAGAGAGAGATATGGCTTGGTCTTCATAGAGTGAGAGTGATAGAAGTCTTGATTCTTCCATTTTTGGTGAGAAATCACAAAGTTGTATTGAATCTTTTCCTTTCAATTCATTCTTGCAAGGCTTCCATGACAATGAGAAGCTAAATCTCCATTGTTGGGATTAGAGGTACTTGATCTAAGTTTATCATGTAATCAATTGATCTATAAATGTATGGTTCTAGCATTTGATTTGATATTGAGATTATTCTTGCAATTTATTGTTCATGTTTGATTTAATTGTGATTGAAAAATACTTTTGAATCTAGGTTTAGAATAATAATCTATCAAACATAAATTCTAGACATGGAATTGATGTTTAGATAACCACTCTTTGTATCCGAACTTAAAGCTTTTCGATCATTCAAGAGATTGAGAAATCATCAATTGAATGATAGGAACGACTCTTAGATCGTTTAATGGTGCGAGACATCGACGATTAAACGATACAATTGAAGTCAACATATTATTTGGACACGAATAATATTGACGAGGGGTACGTGGTAATATCAAATGAAAGCTAGAATCCATGCATGATCTTTAGGTTACGTGTGACGCTTGATTAAGGAACTCTAATCCTAACAAGTTTTACGCCCTATCAATCTCAACGTTTAATCTTATAACGTAGATATTTAGGTTTTAAACAAACAAACAAATTACTCTTCCAACTTAAAATGGTAATCGATGTCGAACAATCCATGATATCGCACTAGTCCCTGAGGAGACGATATATAAATACTTACTTTTGATATACGTAAATATGCTACATCAATTGTTGTAGTAGACACAACTATCATACAAACCTCTCGAATAGCCAATCTCAATCATGTATCTATAGAATTGGTTATACCATTGCCTTAGAGTCCATTTTAATCTATATAAGGACTTCTTCAACTTGCAAACATAATCCTCTTTTCTGGGTTCCTGAAAACCATGTGGCTGAGCCATTTATATCTCCTCTTCTAACTCCATGTAGGAAAGCTGTCTTCACATCTTGTTGTTCGAGCTCCAAGCCCTGATGTGCAACTATAACAAGTAGCACCCTGATGGAAGTGTGTCTGACTACTAGTGAGAATATCTCATTATAGTCCACTCCCTCTTTCTGACTGAAACCTTTAGCAACTAACCAAGCTTTATTCTTGATCCCCTCAGCTGGTGTCAACCCTTCCTTATTCTTGAACAACCATTTACAAGTCACTACCTTTCTCCCTGGCGGTATTCTAGCTAATTCCTAAGTTTGATTCTTCTGGAGTGACTTCATCTCATCTGCCATACAAGCAAGCCATTGGACAGATTCTGTACCAGTAACAACTTCCTTTTAGGGGATGGCTCATGACGATCCACTTCCTCTGCAACCTGTAAAACATAAGCAACCATGTCCTCAAAGCCATACCTCGTAGGAGGTACCCTATAATTAGCTCTTTTAGGGAGATTAAGAGCTATATTGTGATGTTTCCCTTGGTGATAATGGAACAACTGATGCTTCTGCCTCTGGATGTGAGTGAGGAGAGCCTTCCTCTGCTTCACAAGTAGCCTTAGATTATCTCTGCTCTACCTGCTTCTCAATACCACAGTTTTCTGGAATAGTGAACTTCATAGTTTTCTGGAATAGCATACACTGAGTTCTTTCCAAAAGTCTATTATTCATACGTTCTGCTGAGGTGTATTGCTAACCGTATGATGTATGGCAATCCCACCAGTCTTTCAAAACTCATTAAACTCAGACCAACATGATTTGAATCCATTATTAGTTCGCAGTCTCTTGACCTTCTTCCCAGTTTGATTCTCCACTAATGTCTTTAACTGCTTGAAGTTCTTGAAAGCATTACTCTTATACTTCATTATGAATATCTAGGCCATCCTTGAATAATCATCAATCACCGACAGAAAGTACATGTGATCCCCCAAAGACTCCACACGTGAAGGCCCCCAACAATCAACGTGGATGTAATCTAGTGTGTCTTTTGTTCTATAAATCACTTTTGGAAACTTGTTGTGATGTAGTTTCCCAAAAACACAGTGTTCACTGAACCCAAAATCCTTTATCTTGTGCCCACAAAGAAGATAATATTTAGCCAGAATTTGCATCCCCTCTCACTCATATGCCCAAACCTCATATGCCACGACTTCTTCATATCTTCTTGGTCAATCTCGGATGATGCAACAACAACATAATCAGACAGCGTAGTACCTTGTAGAAAGTACAGAGTACCTTGCTTCACACCTTTCAAAATCACACTTGAAGCCTTGCAAACATGTATAACTCCACCTTCACCTTTGAAACTAAACCCCTTCTTGTCCAAAAGACTCAGAGATATCAGATTCTTCGTCATGTGTGGAACATGTCTAACTACTTTCAATGTGCAAAATTTACAATCATGAGTCCTAATCTTGATTGAGCCCATACCAACGACCTTGCAGACATAACTATTTTCCATAGCAATATTGACACCATCCAACTGCTCATAGGATGAAAATCATTCTCTCCTAGGACTAATATGATAAGATGCTCCGGAATCCAGAAGCCATACATCGGTGTAATGTGTGTAACCATCAGCAACTAAAGCGGTATCCTATTTGAAATGTGTATCATCCTCGGTAACAACGACAATACCTGATGTATTTTGTTGTTGCATCTTCCTCTTCTTGGGACAATCATTCTTCCAATGACCCTTCTTTTTACAATAATTTCAAATATTAGTCAGTTTCAGAGCCCTACTTATTGGTTTCTTAGAGAACTTCTTTTTCCCTGATTTACCATATCCATGATTGTTGTTTGCTACTAGCCCAACAACCTGACCATCCAAAAACAATGCCACCACAGCTATGTCGTAGTTCTTTACTCTGAAGGGCAGATCTATCATCTTCCACATAAAATGAATCTTTACAGGCTCCCTAAAGTTCTCATATTACGAATCGAAAATTACAAAGAAGAAAGAAGACATATATAAGACCTTATCCCAAAAATTCCTAAATTCCTTAACATTCATATAGGACAATCATTCAACAGGTTTGGGTAGAACAACATCCTTGATTTCACTTATCACAAACATCGGAAGACTTGATGCAAACCATGATCTTAGAGCTCTGTGAGATATGCCTCCAACCATTCCTTTCTCTGCAAAATCTCGCAGAAATATGCGATACTTCTGCAAGTATTGTGATCATATACTAAAGCATTAGAGTTTGCAAGATATACTAGAAAAAGTTAAGATAACGACTAAAATTAGAAGTAGAAAAATTATCAACATTATCATTCAGTCGTCTAAAGATGATATTATAATATTATTGAAATATATGAAGTAAATTTAGAAGAAAAACCTATAAGTGACTTGCTACATTTTCTCTGGTCAAGTTTGGTATATTCATGATCTCTAGAATTTTCTTTGGCACAACCTCTGATAAACACAAGAAAAACTCATTGTTGTTGATAGTTATATCTATATCATGAAAGAGCCAAAAAATTAATTTTAGGTGTATGAAGCATATGCAAGGTGTGTATCTTTCCCATTTTTTGATTGGAATAATAGAAAATTGGATAGATAGGATAGGAATATCTTACAATTATAAGGAAATATCACAGTCTAAA
>Ga0228710_1011334_pt1 | contig 11553 bp, 4 predicted proteins | sample MedpolnodulmetaG_FD_177995 | JGI IMG/M metagenome (GOLD analysis project Ga0228710, IMG submission 177995) | Root nodule microbial communities from Medicago polymorpha collected in Santa Monica, California, United States - pink nodules | ecosystem: Host-associated > Plants > Roots > Nodule... | reverse complement strand
CCTTGGAAGTGCAAGGAGGACAGGACTACTTCCGGTTTGTGGAAGGAACCTGTATAATTGCTTGTGTTCTCTCTTCTTCTGTTCTTTACATTATCCGCTGCACATAGACTCTGAACTCACTCAGACTTTGAACTACTTCAGACTCTGAACTTGAGGACAGTTATCTAGAACGTTTAAGAAGAAGTTCCCAAAAACACAATTCAACCCCCCCCCCCTTTCTTGTGGTTTTTCTCACCTTCACCGAGAACCTAGGTTGGTTCATGTACCAGCGGTGGGCGGCGTCGATCAGAGTTCCTGCCAATAATTTGCACTTGAGGGAGTCAGCTGCCATGAACACGGCCATTCGTGTATTGAAAGAAGTGATGTGTTCAACCGTGTCACCGTTGCCATCGAAAGCAGACAGCGATGGAGACTTAGAGCCTTCTTGGACAGGTGCGTTCCAAAACTCTGCTGATAGCGGCTGGGGCTCTGGATCGTCCAACTCGTCGTGATGAGAATCTATCTTCTCTAGGTTTTGATGTTGTTGAATAGTTTCGATTAAGGCTTGGGGGCCTCGTTCTGTTCGAGTAATTGAGCGATTTGGGTTTTCATTGTTTCGACTTCTCGTGGAGTGGCCATGGCGATGAGGATTTCTCTAAATCACGACGTGAGGTGCGATTCAGGGTTTCTTTATGAATGGTTAGGATTTCCAAATCGTAGAGAGGTTTTACGATTCAGTGGATTTGGTTTAGGTTTAGGATTTCCAAATCGCGATTTGCGATTCAGAAACATGGTCAAGGTTAGTTTTACCTCTTTCCACAGACGGCGCCAACTATACTTGCAAAAAGTACAATAATCGTAATTAGGGTTTGTGTTGTATTGGTCATGCCTTGAGGAGGCTCTCAAGGGTTGTATTTATAGCCCTCTATGGGCCTGATTTGCGGTTACTTAAGTAACATGGGTATTTAGGTATTTTAGGCGTGCTCTAGAGGCTCCTTGAAGCAATTAAATGCGGCACCGAGGCCTCTGAGAGGGTCTAAAAGTCCTTATGGAGGTCTTTTAGGTCCTTAGGAATATTATGACGGTCCAATACCCATCTCTAAAATCTACCAAAACTTATGGAGACTTGACAAACTCTTCACAAATTGGAGGACTTAATTTTCCTTTATTGTTGGCAAGCTATGGATTTCTATTCCATGTTTTTTTTAATCGACAATATTTATTAAGCTAAGCTTGTGAGAGAAACACAAAGCTTGCTAGTAAGGAACAAATACTACAAAGGAATTCACACAAACAGAAGCCTAAAAAGGCATTCCCCACTAAAACAAAAGCTCCCCACAGTACTGATAACCGAAAAGCCCAAGCAGAAAACGTGCTCCCTAACAAAACCAAAGTCCCATACAACAGTCCCTCCCAAAGCTAAAAAAAAGGAAAACCATAGGTAGCAAACCGCAACACACCACCACTGCCAACACAGTTGAACCACAGACATCAGTCTGCTGTTCAAAAACTACATCAGGTACAACCTCAAAGCTTTCATCTCACTAACCACAAACAGCTTTCTATTCAATTGTCTTCTGAATAAGTTTTACCTGAAACAAAAACATAATTTTCTATAAAATTAGCATCTCCAAAAGACCACCTCCCAATATTTATTAGGATATGTACATCATCATCATCACATAAAGTAGTATATTGATTTGATATCCCATGGAGACACTTCTTTCTTTCAGATGGGATCAAATCAACAAACAATGTTCTCTAAATGCAATATCGCAATCAAAGAAAACTATCTTAAAACTCAATTCATATTACTTTTAACTTGAAATAATATGAAAATGGGAGACATAATACATGTAGAGCAGACTCTAATAGATAGTGCCTTTTCTTCCTCATTTTTCTCTGTCCTTGGAATTGGATGCCACAATCTAAGCCTAGATAAATTGAGTCATAACAGGGGTCAACTAAATAAATTGAGTAACATTTAGTTTCTCAATTTAGTAAACTTCACCAAAATATATCTTCAATAAAAAATGATGTAAAACCATACATTATCAACTTATAAAAAACAAAACCACAAAGTTAATAAATTTTATAGTACTGCCATGCTACACATCAACGATCAAAAACTATATATCCCATATCTTATCTCAGGATAGGACAAAATTTCAAACCACCTTAATTCTTTCAAATGCTAAAGGCATAACTAATTAATTGCCCTAGCTCCATTAACCTTAACAACATTGACCAATTTTTTTTTGTTTCTTCTACATTAACTGCCAAACCAAATTTAGACTGTATCAATGTGTCTATAGTATTGTTTGCTTATGGGACAGTGACACCATGACAAATTAATAGAATTATAGAACTGAAATAAAATAATTTAAATTCCCTCTTTTTGCATGTTATTTATCAAAGGCAAGATGTAGCTTTCTAGCATGTCCAACAATAACTATGAATTCAATAAGAAAGGAATGAAAGTAAAATTCAGTTTAGTTAAAGAATTGATATTAACAAAATCAAAGAATCTGTTAGACAATGATTAATATATTAGAAAGGGGATTAGTATATTAGAAAAAACTTGCCAAGATTGATAGCACAAGCAATTAAAACTTTCAACCAGAATAAAAACAAATGACACTCACTGATAGTAATAACTAGAAGAAGAACTTAAAGTAGAAACAGTGAGAAATATTGATATAACAATCATCATCGTTGACATAACACGATGCAGGTTCACTTACTAAGGTTGCTAATTTATCAGTCCTAATCACTAAGCTTGACACAAATGCAAACCATTGAACCAACTTCCTACTAATATAATTCTCACTTACTCTTCTTTGCTGGTGGTTGGGAAGTCTCCTCATCTTCCTCTTCCTCCTCTTCGTCCTCTTCATCTTCGCCATTTATGGTGTTCCAGCAACTTTACACAACACTGTTAGCTTATGTGTGGTCCAGTATTTATGCGCCAATTCACCGCTAAACACACACACCAATGCACAACCTAATGTGCACATGTAAATACACCAAAAAAAAAGAGATTGCATGCGTAGAAAGAGTTTTCTTCTAAGCAGTTCTAAAGACTATATGTGTGTCCCTTAGTAAATCAAGGAGCTAACCCAAACCAAGTAGCAAACTCATTAGACAATTAGACTGAACAAAAGTACATTTTATAAAATAAAATAAAAACTACTGAGAAATTGGAAACCATAGGATAACCGCGAGGACAATTAATATAGTGGAGTATGCAACAAAGTAAAGGCAAACTAATGTATCTTAATACATCTAGAAACATGAGAGAGCCTAAAGAATAGGTTAGTGTTTCTTTATAAAATTTATTCTTTTTTTTTTAGGGAATATAAAATTTATTCTTAATAGGGCTTCATTATCATTTTATCACCTCAACGACTGACATAAATCCATTTTTGCCTTAAACAACATTTGTTTGTCTAACACAAATTTCAATTCTGCTGATACCCTTCGTCATTGTTTCCCTAAACAGCAAAATCATATCATAACTTTAATTAGACTGATTTATAAAGCAGTTGTCATAAGTATCAAATTATAGCATATTTTAAATACCTTGACATTTTCAGCGATCTAATCATAGACATTTCTACCCAAAAACTTAGTCATAATTTATCAAACAAAACAAATGTGATAGATCCTGTTTCATCCATTACAATAACTGGAACATTGAATCTGAATATTAAAAAGAAAAAAGTACTACCAGTAAGGACTATAATGATATCGCATAAAATGTTTAATTATAGAGACTTTAGAGGATGTGTTTACAGTTTTGATACAAATAGGGACTATAATGATATTGCATAACACATTCAAGGAGAAAAATGGTGGTTTACATCAGGCGCGGAGCCTTACAGTGGTGTAAGTTAGGCCATGTGTCATTGTGTGGTTGGTCTTATGACCGGTCCAGATTAGTTGCCCCCAAGCAGTTGAAGTTTTAAGTCGCAATGGCTTTTAGCTGTGAAGATAGGCGTATGATCAGGCGCCTGTGAATGTTGGCGCTTTGGAAGTTTTTCATTTGTGGGAAGTTTATTTCGTCCTCAAGAAGGCGGTGCTCGTGACGAGTTAGTGGGAGCAGTTGACTTTTAATGCTTCAGACTAGAACATTCATTACGTGATGGCTGTTCAGTTTTACTTTCCACGTGTCTGTTGTAACCCCTTAAACTCTTAAAGTGATAAATCACGCAAATCATATAATCATTCAGAGAATTTAGATGTTACATCTTCAATAAATCCAAAACATGCATAATTAATTATTCTTTTTAAAACTCTCAACGGAATAACATCATAACATCTCATCAAACAAATAAAATCTCCAAAATATCCATGTCACAAGTACCATAATACATCACCAAATAAAATCTCCAATCTCAACATAATGAGTGACAAATCTCATAAAGACGTATGTATATGAGATCTGAGACATGGTGTTGAGATTTTGTTGTTCATGTATCGGAGGATTATTACATGTTGTCGAGATATTTATGATATTTGTTTTTCCGCTTTGAAAAATGTAGACGTAGCATCTAAACTCTTGAATAATTGATTTATTTGCATGATTTATTGCATTCGGGGTTTAGGGTGTTACATGACACTTGTAACAACCCGATTTTGGCTAGAATTATTTTAAATAATTATTATGTGTGTTTATATATGTTTGTATGTGATTATTTGTCTATGTGTGTATTTTATTTGGGATTAGTGGATTTTGGCTTAAGAATGGTATTTTGGTCATTTGGTGATCAAGGGTAAAATAGTCTTTTGGTTACGAGAATTATTTTTAGTGTTTTAAGTGGGAATAACTATTTTTACTAAGTTACTGGTGAGATGGGGTAATTAATTAAAGACGGTGATTATTCATTATTTTAACGGTTAAGTGTGTAGTAACTCTGTTAAATAGTTAGTAAGATTATTGAGCCCATTAAGACAACTAAAGGTTGAGCCCATTAGTGTGATGACTACATAAGCATTAGTCTTAAGAGAAATTAGGTCATAACATTCATTTCACTCTTTTTCACAAACATTTCAAGATAGAGTTAGAGAGAGAGAGATAGGAGATCTTGAAGAGCAAAGAAGAACTAGAGAGAGAGAGAGAACAAGCTTGGGGGGGTTGGTGGTTAGGAGCTAAATTGAAGCTAGGAATTGGATAATTGAAGCTTTGAGGTAAGGGGGATAGTCTCTATTCATTAACTAAGTCATAATCACTTTTGGGTATAAGTGCTTTTGAGATTATTATGACTTTTTGTAGTTTTAAATGATAAAATTCGTGCTCCTTTTTCATGTAGGATTATGGGTATGATAAACTTCATGAATTTGTTGTGTTAATATCTTAAACTTCATGGTTGTTGTTGTTGAGTTGTTTTCATGATTTTTGACTATTTGGGTGAAATTCATGAATAGGTGTGTGGTTGTTGTGGAAACATGTTTCAATTCACTTCATTAATGTTTATTTATGTTTATGTGTTGATGAGTTTTGAATTGGTGTGGTTGTTTTGAAGTTTGAATAAGAAATGAGAAAAATGGTGGTTTTTAGTGAAAATGAACTAGATGGTGATTTTGAGATGAATTGGTGTTTTAATCCAATGTTTGTTGTTGTTTTGAATGTCTTTTTATGTTTGTAATCAAGTGTATAAGTGTTTGGGTCAAATTTGTCTTTTTATGTTTCTAATCAAGTGTATAAGTGTTGGGGTCAAATTTGGGGTCAATGGATCAAAATTGGGGTTTTGGGGTTGAAAATTTGGAGTTCCCGAGAGGGAACAACCAAAACATGGCAACCTATTTTGGTGCAACTCGCCAGGCGAGCTGGAGCTCGCTAGGGCGAGTTGCTCAGTGGCAAACCCTTTTGTTTTGGGTGTTCCGGGCTATGGGGGTCGATCCGAGTGGTTCCAAACTGATTCTTTTGATGTAATTAAATGTATTTGAACTTTCTAAACCTTTGGAAAAATCAATTGAATTAGATTGAATTTGGATTTGTGAATCTTATCATAACCTTTTGTAAATAAGTTTAAGAACATGAATTTTCTGAAAACTCGATTTCTCAAGAAAAAAGGGTAGGACTAGAGTTATCTAGTAATGTTTTGAATTATAAAAATGTTTTGGATGGGAATCATGAACTTTAACTTGATTTTGCTTTGAAAACTTGATTTCTTTGAAATACAGCAAAACGAGACGAACTTTGTGAAACTTTGGGATTGAGGTGAGTTGGCCTATGAAACGTATGTGTATACGTTGTAACAGCCCGATTTTCCGTTAGATTTATTTAATTATTTTAATATGTGTTTATATGTGCTTGTATGTGATTACTTGCCTATGTGTTTACTTTAGTGGATTTCGGTGTTAGAATGGTATTATAGTCATTTTAGACTCAGAGGTATTTTGGTCATTTTGTGAGCAAGGGTAAATTAGTAATTTCATGGTAAGGATTATTTTTAGTGTTTCAAGTGAGAACCATTATTTTACTAAGTTACTATTTGGTGGAGGTAATTAGTTTTGAACCGATAATTTTTCGGTAACTTTTAACCGTATGTGGATAGAAACTTTGAGAGTTAGTTTATAAGAGTTTTGAGCCCATTAGACTTTTAAGGGTTAAGCCCATTAGTGTGGACACTATTTAAGCTCTAGCCTTTGTAGAAAAATAGGGTTCACATTCATTTTATAAGATTTTGAGAAGAGGTAGAGAGAGAAAGAGCAAGAGGAAAAGAAGAGGCATTGAAGAGAGAAGCTTGAGGAACCAAGAGGTGATAGAGATTCTAGGAGCTTAATTGAAGCTTTTGCTAGGATTATTGCTTATTGAGGTAAGGGGGTTAGATTTCATTCATAATCTCTTCTCTAATTCAATTGGTGAAATTCGTGCTTATGTTTGATGCAATGTTTAAATATGTGAATTTGATGATAATTGTGTTAATGATGTTGAATTTGCATGCTTGAAATGTATATATGGTTATACTTTGTGTTTTGCTCAAAATTGATGAAGAATGATGTTGTTGTTGTTGGATTGTTGATGAATTCATGTTTAATCGATGTTGTTGTTATTATGAGATGTTGTTGTTGATGATTTGTACCTTGGGTGTTCATAATTTCGGATTTGTAGTATGAATTGAGTTGTTGTTGAAGGTTTTTGTAAAAATGGGTTGATTTGATGAATTGTGTTGAAATGGTATTTTATTTCATTTTTGATGTGTTTTTGGAAGCCCTTTTGAGTACATGAACCTGTAAACAACCTTTGGAAACGAATTGGGATGTTGGGGGATCAAAATTTGAGTTTTGGGGTGAAAAATGGTTTAAACCCGTGAAAAATTGTACAGAACTAATGACTGTTCGCTTAAGCGAACCGGAAGCGAGCTGTAAGCGAACAGCTACTGGAAGTAATTCGCTTAAGCAAAAAATCCTTCACTCAAGCGAAATGCTCTCTAACAACATTCCTTGTTTCGCGTTCTTATGTCTTTTTCACACATTTCTGTTAGTAATGTGATAGCTTGAGATGTATGGGATGGGGGATAATAATCATGTGATGCTAGTATTCTAGGAGGGAGGGTTATGTATATGTGTTATGCATAAAATCCTTGAGTGTTTATGTTTGTTATGTTGATTATGATTGATGTGAAGCTAACCCCCAGTGGTCTGTGGTGGACCGCCTACCTATTTGTATGAATGGGTAGACGGCGTTCAGGATTAGTTTGATTGCTTTCTTGGTGAGTTGCTTGAGGATAGCGGGAGCTTCCTCTGTTTATCTGTTAGAGTCTTTGATTAGGCTCTGATTAGGTGTCAGTCTTTATGATTCTCTGGATTTATTTATGTTATGGAGACTTTGCCCATTTGTCGGGATTTGGAGATTTTATATGATGATGTATATTGATCTTATGACATGTATATTTTGGAGATGTATGACTTATATCCGCTGCAACTGTTGATGAATCTTATATATGCATGTTGTTCGAATTTTGATGTTAAGATGTAGCGTCTATTTCTTGAATATTTATGTTATTCGCGTGTATTATCGCTTTAATAGAAATAGGGCGTTACATACGCTACTGCACTCATCTGTGATTTGTGTATATACTCGGTTGAGGCGTTTAAACTTGTTTACTTTGGTTTTGGAGAATTGTCGGAAAATGCTAGTTTTCATAAACTTAGATGAACTTTGTTGAATTGTGTCTAATGGTACGATAACTTCAGAGATGTAATGTGACCATGTTTATATAATTCAAGTAAACTGAAATGAGGGTGAGTTGATGTTTATTGTGATGAATTCCTTAATGTCAACTTTTTGGTCAAGGTGTTGACTTTTGATGACTATGCTAATGATGTTGAATTTGATGACGGTGTTTCATGTCGTTGTTTATGTCGATGAATCATAACATGATATACATGTTGTTGGTTGTTGATTGTGTTGAACTTATACATGCTAAAGGTTGATGTTGAATGGGGCGATTGCATGTGTAAAATTGGAGACGATTATTGGCGACGATTTGTGGTGAACATATGCATTGTTGTTGAGTCATATGCTCACGCAATGACTGATGGTGACGGATTTTGTATCAATATTGGCGACGAAGAATACTTTGTATTCAATTATTGGCGACGATTATGATGTTTTTGTTGCATCATGAGGTGACGACCTTGGTGACGACTGGTACCACATGAATATATGTGTCGTGTCTAGGCGCATTGCATGATTTGACATGGGTCATAATTATTTATGTGCTTGGTGATTGATGTGATTGATGATTTGTATACTTGTGACAATGTGAACATATGTGTGTCGATGAATAAATGTTGATGTTGAATTATCTTTTTACTTAATCATTTGAAGTTTAAATTGATGAATACCTTTTCATTTGATTATGCTTACTTATGAAGATGTGAACTAACCCCCCAATGGTCGTTTGGTTGACCGCCTCACTTTATTTAAATATGGTGTAGACAGCGTGCATGATTAGCTTATCGTTGCTTGGTTAGTTGCTGGAGGCTAGCTTTAGAGCTACCTCGTCTACCGCTTTTGGAGTCTTAGTATAGGGCTCTGATTTAGGATGTCAGTCTTTCTTTTATTTTGATGTTGACTCTTTTATATGATGTTGAGATTTTTACTCCTATGTTGAGACTGTAGATTTGCTTTGGTGATGTATTATGCCACTTATGATGTAGCTATTTTGGTGATATATGCTATTTATCCGCTGCAATGTTTTGAGAAAATTCTAATGCATGTTTCTTTTGAGAATTATTGAAGACGTGACAACTATTTCTTGAATAACTGTATTATTCGCGTGTTTTATCGCTTTAAAAAACGAAGGCGTTACAACACATACTTATTAATAATGTGACAAATATAATAGAACGAACGGGATTAGTATACATGCCACTTTTTTTAATTACTAATTTTTTTTTTTAACAAGGCAAAATGAAACTTATATTACTACAACAACTTCCCAACTAGTGTAACAACCCGATTTTCACTAGATTTAATTTTAATTGTTTTTATGTGTGTTTAATTATGCTCGTATGTGATTAATTACCTGTGTATGTATTTTAATGGGTTTTCGTGTTAGAAGGGTATTTTGGTCTTTTGCGAGTAAGGTTAAATTATTAATTTCATGGTGAGAGTTATTTTTAGTGTTGCAAGTGAGAACAATTATTTTTACTAAGTTACTATTCGGTGGTGATAATTAGTTTTGGACCAGTAATTATTTGATAACTTTTAACCGTGAGTGAATAGAAATTTTGGGAGTTGGTTTATAAGGATTTTGAGCCCATTAGGCTTTAAGGGTTAAGCCCAATAGTGTGGACACTATTTAAGCCTTGGTCTTTAAGAGAATTGGGGTTCACAATCATTTTACAAAATTTTGAGAAGAGGTAATGAGAGAAAGGGCAAGAGGAAGAGAAGAGGGTTGTAGATAAAAGCTTGAAGAACCAAGAGGAGCTAGGAATTCTAGGAGCTTAATTGAAGCTTTTGCTAGGATTATTGTTTATTGAGGTAAGCGGGTTAGATTTCAATCATAATCTCTTAGTTGTAATCTCTTCTCTAATTCTTTGCATAAGTGCTTATTTGGGATAAGTGATTATTGTGAGTTTAATTGGTGAAATTCGTGCTTAGGTTTTGATGTAATGTTTGGGTATGTGAATTTGATGATAATTAAGTTGTTGATGATGAAATTACAAGCTCAAGTTATATATATATAGATATATATATATATATATATATGTATACTTTGTGTTTTGCTCAAAATTGGTGAAGTATGATGTTCTTGTTGAAGGATTGTTGATGAATTCATTTCTAATTGATGTTGTTGTTGTTATTAGATGTTGTTGTTGATGATTGGAAACTTGGGCAATCATAATCATAGAGTTGTGGTGTGACTTTGTGTCGTTTTTGAAAGTTTTACAAAAATGGGTCAAATGGTGATTTGTGATATAATGATGTTTTGATTCTAGTTTTATATGGATTTGAGTGCCTTTTTATGTACATAAACGTATAGATAATCTTTGGGGACGAATTTTAGGTTAAGGGGATCAAAATTGGGGTTTTGGGGTGAAAAATATTGGATTCCCGAGAAGAAAACGCAAGAACAGGGTTTCTGTTCTGACACATCCCGCCATGGCGACAAATGGCGTGCCAGGCGCGATGTCCAGAAACAGCAAACCCCGTTTTTGTTGTTTAAGGCTTTTGGGGGCCGATCTGAGTTTTCTAAAAGGCTTCTTTCAACATGTTTAACTACTGTTTTCACTCTTTAATCTACTGGAACGTCTTTTGGATTGAACTTGATTATATGTGATTGAACTAAACTTTTGAAAAATGTCCAAGAACGTCGATTTTCCCGAAACTTGTTTTTCTTAAGGAAAAGGGGCGGGGTTAAGTGATGAGTAAAACCGCAAGTGCACGGTTCTACCGAAGTAGTAAAAATAGAGTATCGTTCCGACAGGGAGTTATGAATTTAATTAACTTTTAACAATGATTAGAATGAATGTTTTAAAAGTTAAAAGGTTTGGTTTTTGTTTTGAATGTTTTAAAAGTTAAAAGATTTGGTTTTTGTTTTGAAAGAAAATAACAATAATAATAAAGAGGTGCCTTGGGATTATTGGTTCATCATAATAACAAACCCTTCACAAACAAACCCTAAACCTAAACTTTATATTCGACCTACTTTATAAAGACAAGTTTCTCTTTAGCGTATCAAAGCCTCTTTCGAGGTGCAGTGAGTGTGTACCTCTAGCAACCACGCCTATTCTCATGGTTGATTGCTATTAGAATCATTGAAGAACGAAACTTTATATGTCTCAAGGTTTGCTAGATTATTCTTATGTTTCGCAACCCTTGTCTAAATTCACTTGTTCCAATATCAAAGTTCGGCTTTCGCTTTATAAATTGATATTTGAGATGATCAATTAACAAATACTAACCCTCCGCTTTCGCTTTATGAGTTTGGCATATGTTAATTTATTATAAAACCGGTGAATTAGATTAGAAAGTAGATTTATATAAAATTAGGGTTTATGGCTTGGTTTGATTAGGATTATGTCATTAGACTTATCCAACAATCCCAAGACAAGAAG
>Ga0228710_1011328_pt1 | contig 11555 bp, 5 predicted proteins | sample MedpolnodulmetaG_FD_177995 | JGI IMG/M metagenome (GOLD analysis project Ga0228710, IMG submission 177995) | Root nodule microbial communities from Medicago polymorpha collected in Santa Monica, California, United States - pink nodules | ecosystem: Host-associated > Plants > Roots > Nodule... | reverse complement strand
AAAAAAAAACGAAATGTTAACCAGTGTCCCTGGACACTAGTTAAGGAAATTAATATGGAAACTTTACATTGGGAAATAATGAAAAGGAGAATGTTCCACTTTAGAAAAGTCAAAAAGTTTAATAAAAAAAAATTATTTTTAACTTTTTTAACTAGTGCCCTGGAAAAACTGATTAACACAACCAAAAAAATGATTAGAAAAATTTAACTAGTATTACTTAACTATTAAAATACAGTGAGGACAACCTTTTTTATTGTTCATTTATCATTTATGTTAATTCTATCTCCAATACACCATTTATCTCTTGCTTTAAGCACTAGTAAGTAATGGACTTACGAAAATCACAATGGGGAACGTGTTTTGCTTTGAAAAGGTGTGAACTAAGCCTGTTGTGATTAGGCATAATATATCTATCACCTCTGGTATCTAAGCACAACCAAGTTAAAAATATTGTTATTTTTTTAAACCCGTACCTCCTTTATTTTAGTGTCATGGATATCATACTTGCTTTTGCTTGTACAAGATGCGGTGAGAGACCTTCAACACAAATAATTAATAAGTATGATGATCAAGAGTCCCATTGTCAAAGACCTATATATGGAATGATAAGTCTAACACCATTACCATTAACAATAACAGAATAATCAATGGTTTTCACATACAACATGATCCGAGAAATTTGTTGAGTTGAAAAGCCCATCTTATCCATAACTCCACGCAAATACTCCCAATCATAAGCCTTGCTAATTTCAAGTTTGAGTGCCACGACAATTTTCCTAGTTTTAGATTTCATAAAATGCACAATCTATATCGCCGCTTTAACATTATCAAAGATAAACTAACCAATGACAAAGGCTGATCGATTATCTGAAACGCATTTATCCTAGGTGTTTAATACCTCCAGTCTTGAAACCATTATACATACGTCTCCTACCGAACCAGCCCCACCGAGCAAATTACAACAGTTGTGCCTCTACCTAGGGCAGTTTCTAACAATTCAAAGGCCCCGCTGTAATCTTGACAATATTTTATTTGAAAATAATTGTAAAAAAGTGCCGCAACTTGAACCATCTTCACATACAACACCCGCATCCTAATTATGTTTGCAAGTTTCACTGGTCTAATCATAATCCTCATGCAAGGTACAACACATTACATTACATTCATCTTGAGTATTGCACCATTGGGTGCACCACTACTAAACTATTATGGTTGTTGAACTTCGCTTGCAAGTTGCAACTCCCTCAACGCAACCTCCAACAATTTTACTGATAACATTACCACCAATTATCGGATAATCTTATTTACCACACAAGGATGAAACACTTCGTCATTGAATACCGATTTGTCTGTGCCCTAGTTGCAAATAAATAACTACAAGTTTCTCATGTTCCTTCTAGACACCATCTTGTCGATCTATTGACCAAGCCTCCGTCACGAAACACACATCAGTTTCTTACTTCCAAGATTAGTGTCGTTGAACCTTCCTCCATATTGTTAGGGCATAAATAGTTGACTTGTTTTCCATAGTCGCACACATATTTATTCTTGTAAATATATATATATATATATATACACACACACCTCATATGATAAATCAAATGAATAAACTTCACACTATTTTATACAAAGTACGTACACAGTGGCTAATGTTATTCTTATTAGATATGGTTTTAAAAATAATAACAATGGAATTTAAAACAAAATAGCACATACTTGGCTATTTTTAATAGGTACTCCGTACTCACTTAGTCTCAAATTAAATGTCACATTTGAGTTGTGTTTTTCTTAAAGCCTCAATATGTCTCGAATTAAATGCCACATTTGAGTTGTGTGTTTTTCTTAAAGAAATGATTAATTAAATTGATTTCAATAGAAAATTTATTATTTATTGAAACATTTTTATTAATTTTAGCTAGCTGAGTAACTAAATGGAGTGCAATTGAATAAATAACGATATATTTGTAAAATAACAATAATAAATGATGCATTGATATTCAAAATTATAAGTAAAACTTCGCCTAAAAATATTATAAGTAAAAATGATCAAATTATACATATTAAAAAAAAATTGATCCCATTTACTTCTAAAAATTTTAATAAAAAAAATTAAGTCTATTGTCTAAATTACCCTTCATTACTACTATATTGTTTTATTGGAAATATAAAATTTACTAAGGAATAATTTAGATATATTATCATTGAATATGACAAAAGTTGTTAACTTTTAATCAAAATTTAATTAAAAAAAATATAAGTTATCTTTGTTTATACTACTATTACATTACGAAGGGAGTCTTTTTTGTTAAAAATGTTCTACAAAATACAAAAAACATTAAAAAAAAAAATGGAGATGACATTTACCTCTGTTTTCAAATGTAAAAAATAAAATAAAATAACAAAACATAAAATTGATCTATATTAAGAAAAATCCAAATTTTCTTTTCCAATGCTTTTTCCATTTTACTCAAAATATGATTTGTTACAAAGACCACTTCTATATTTTCTGCAACTTTCATCTCGTCTCACATACCTACTCCCAACCTTACTTTTTGAAAAATAAAAATAAGAAAACCAACGTTACAATATACACCATCTCTATCTTAAGGATAATCCAAATTTTGTTTTTCACTTTTTCCATTTTCCTCCTAAAATAACAAACATAACAAACGCTGCAAGGACCACTTTGTGTTAGTCTCCTGGAGACCCCTACACTCTACAAAACAAAACAAAAAATAGTACAGTCCATTATTTTGTCGTAGTTTGACTATTCAGTTTTGCTATTTTATCGTTTTATCTCTTTGAATTTAATACATTAATTAATTTAATGTAAAATATAGGTATAAGTAGAGCTCAGGGCAACTCATATCCGATTCATCATTCCCATCACTTTTTTTCATGGACAATACTTAGCACCAATTTTAATTTCTTTATTTCAAGTTCAACAACATCTAGTAACCACGACATTCCAACCTCATTACTTCTACCATTCACCAAATCAAAAACTCCATCAACTTACAAACCAAGCAATATATTAGCCATCTCCAACACAAATCCATATCTAATTTCTTTATTTCAAGTTCAACAACAAAGCTTTTACGTGTAGCCACTTATTTTTTAGCCTTTGAATGACTTGGTAGTCAAGACTTTTGTTTTATATATACATGTTCATGCAAATATGAAACAAGAAAAACAGATATGAACTAACATACTAAATATAAAAGATATTTGCATGTTTTAATACTTTTTGTGACAATTAAAAGAATTTTACATAATTTATTTTGACATAAACACGCCCCTCTTACTTGTCGTCCCTTTGTTGGATTATACTATACGGGTCAATGTGGAAGGACACAGAGGTAGAGGGTCACCCACCATGTAAGTAATAGGGGAAATGCTAACAAGTCTTGTTTAAAAGTTCAAAAAAGAAACTTTTTCTTAAAAATTGTGTATTCAACACATTCAAACTTCAAAAAGCAACATTTTCTAAGTAACATTAACAAATAATTTCCTCTTTTGAATCCTTAACATATTAATTGATTTATGCATAAGAAATGTGCTTTTTTATTGTTACCCCTATTTCCTGGGTCTTAGTTCTGTTGTTGTATAAAAAATTTGGTATATTATTTTTTCATATTTAATTCTTGCACATAATAGAGTGATCTCTGAAACCCTTTTCATTTTAGTGTATTTTCTTTGAACAAGCATTTAATACAAATGACTTTTTTTTTAAGGATTTGATACAAATGACTTATTTATTAAAGAAAAATAAAAATAACTTATTAGTTGTTGTTTATATTTATGAATAATGAACATTAAGTATTTTATTGTATTGTGGAGAAGGAATAACATATTTTTCTTCTTTTTATTTTGTAACGAATGCCATGGCAACAAGTTTAGGTTTTTTTGGCTTAAATGCAGTTTTACCCCCCTATTTTGAGTGAATTTGGATTTTGCCCCCCGCCCGATTTTAAAACTCGGAATTTTACCCCCTCTGTTTTACATTTTTCAGGATTTTGCCCCCTATTAAAATAAAGAACCAAAAAATACTAGAAAAATAAAGAAACGATTAGAAAATATTAATTTGGTAAAAAAAATAAAAAGAAAACAAGAAAAGGAAAAAAAAAACCAAAAAAAATAGAAAAACAATGAAAATACAAGAAAAAAAATTCAATTAAACATGAAAAAACTAGTTTGCACCTCTAAATATTTGCTATTTTCATACTAGTCTTTTATTTTATTTTTAGAGATCATACTAGTTTTATGCATTTTTTCTAGTATTTTTTATTCATTTTTTTTAGTATTTTTCTGGTTTTATTTATATTTTTTAAGGTGGATTCTAGGTGAGGGTTCAATTAAGTCCTTCGCCGGTGCACCATTATGAAAAACATTAAAAGCCATCGGATTAATCTAATTTCTTGTATCCTACCATAGACCGTATACACAATATCACACCTTTTTTTTCTTTCTGGTTCTCTATCTAGCCTCTTCCTCCCCTTTCTCTTTCTCTGTTCTCAGAGCCTTCATAACATCCCGTCAATGGTGGTTTTGATCATTTATAAACGGCTCAAAAAAATAACCTTTTTAGAAAAATTCTCATTCAATTTTGCTGTTTTTAAATGCCAGTAAAAATGAATAGATTAAAATATGAATCTCTGGTGTGAACTAATGTGAAAATTCATTGAATTGTTTTTTCAAAGAACAATATGAAACCAAATTGATATCAAACTTAAGTACACATAGATCTTTGTTGTTAATCCTGCACAAGAATGAGTTATCTGGAGTGGAAATGCAATCAAAACCAAATTGATATCAAACCAAATAAAATAACATTTGCCAATACCTAAATCCAATTTTTAATTTTGAATAAAAAATTGTCCATACAAATATCAAACAAAAGTTATCTGAAGTGGAAATGCAATTGAAGTAGAAATTGAGTAAGCCAAACCATAATGTTTTAGACAAGAGTTTGAGGATGGAGAGAGTTTTTTTGCTGTAAATGCAGAAGTTGAGAGAGAGAAAGAAAGAAAGGAATTGCAAAGAGATGAGATTAGATCCTCTGCGGTAGTGACCAATGAGTGTATTTAATCTAATGGTTAAATTTAGTGGTACACTGGTGAATGATTTAATTGATCCCTCACCCTAAAATCCACTATTTTTTAACTAAGAAATAAATAATAATAATAAAACATTTAATATAAATAATTAATTATGTGGATAAAATAGGGGGAAGGGGAAAAATCCTAAAAAACATAAAACAAAGAGGGTAAAATTCTGAGTTTTAAAATAAGAGAGGCGAAATCCAGAATCAATCCAAATAGGGGAGTAAAATTCCGAATTTTAAGATAGGGGGCATGGGGGGGGGAACAGTTAAACCCGTTTTTTTTTTTGTTTTGAGCCTAGGTTTAGGGTTCTTATTTGCCACTGTCATGTATTACTATTTTGATTTATTACGAGTATACTCACCGATGTCCCAAAATTATTTTACCTTAATCCGATTTATGCAGCAAAATCGTGAGATTAAGTGCTTTTTATTGATATATGTATTGACTCACTTGAGTTTTTGTAGTGCCCACCGGTTTTTGGTTTCACAAAGATAAAGTTGAAGGCTTGAAGCTAATTGATTTCACCGTGTTTTCTGTCTTAGGTATTCTATCTCATGCAAAATCAATTATATGGGTGGGTACTTGTTTGGTGCATATGAAAAGCAAAATAGAATAACAAAAACTAAAAAATAATTCATTTTGATTTCGCTAAAATGTACCAGACGTTATCATTTTTTCAATTTTTGTGTCTTTCTTTCTAAATGAAAGAAATTGACATGCTCAATTTTTTTTTAAGTTGCCTAGTGACTAGAACTCACACATTTAAATGTGGAGAAGTGAGGCGTCTGAGGTTCAAACTCTAATCCCTGCATAAAATATACAATATTCTTATTAACTGAACTAAGTTCACGGGAATTGATATGCTCAATTATAAGAGACTTCATTTAGTTGATAAAAATTGATACCAATTGAATCCAAAGATAAATAACCTCTATTTATTATAGATAACATGATTAACACAATTATACACTTGAACATAACACAAAAGTAACACAAAAATATGACAAGACACGGTTTCACCAAATTTTTGAAAGCTAGGTTATCTCCTTTGGAATAACCACTTAATAACTTCTCTACATAATCAACTATACCCAACCCTCTTTCTATTTATTGTTACAAACAACCAACATAATTGGTAAAAATCTAAAACATTACTACCACAAACTAATGTTCTGAATCAAAACTGATGGCGAGTGCTACCGTGCGCAAGCGACTTAGGTTGCGTACGGTGCACAAGTAATATAATCCGTCTGATCTCAATAGGTCATTATAGACTTCCAATACCATTTTGTTTTCAACTTTGATCAACCCACTTTCTCCACTTGGTTCTCACTCTTCCTTCACTCTCTCTTCACCGCCACTCGTTATAGTGTGTGTTTGGTATGGCGGTGACGAGAGTTGATTTTGATAGAATTGAGTTTGAGAGAATTGATTTTGATTAAAAGTGAGTCTGAGGTGAATTGATTTATGTTTGGATACACTTGTTTAAAAGTGATTGTTATGAGTTGATGTTGTTTGGGTAGTTTGAATCAAAATTGATTTTGAATGTAAAATGACCAAACACCCCTAAACATAGAATTTCTTATATTTTGTAAAAAAAACAATCATATCACATTTGCCAAAGCTGTATTTTTGGACGTGTGGTGATAAAAAAAATCACATTTATAACAAAAATCACTGCAACCCAACCCAACTTAAAAAAATGATTTTCTTTTTTCTCAGTTTCTGCGTGTCCCTTCCATTTCTCCAACACCTTCTTCACTGTTTCTACACCCTTCCTCATCTCTCAATACACAACTGCAATTTCTTCTTCCTTCATCTCTCAATAATTTCATTCCATTCTTTCTAACATCCTTATCGAAGAAGCTGAAAGCTTCCTTGTGCAATGGCCTTCAACTTGTTGAAGGAAATTCATATATGTGTGGTTGAGTTTCAAGGTAAAATACAATGTTGAAGTGATGTGAAGTAATGAAAGGAAGAAAAGTTGTGAGAAAGAGAGATTAAAGGCTTGAATTTATGGGTAATTAGGTAAAATACCTGCCACTTGAGAAATTAAAGGCTGTACCTGCGTTTTCTCTACCGTAGAAGCTAGGAATTCCTACTTTAGTTGTACCGACGTTTTGGTCTCAAAATTGAGTTTTTGGAAGCGCTTTTCATTCAGCCAAACAAACTAAAATATCTGGAAACGTGGTTTGAAAAAGTAAATGCCAGTTTGGCCCTTGAAACCGTGTTCCCTAACTTCAAAATTCACATCTAGATCTGTTTTCCTTCAAAGTTCTTTACCTTTTTTCTTGATTTTCGTTTTTGGGTACTTTCAAACTTCATTAACACCCAGGTTCATACTAGAAAATAGAGTTGTATGTTGTAAAGATAGATAGTGGTACAAGTAGAAAACGTTCAACAAATAAAAAGGAAAGAAAAATGATATGAATTGATTTTCTTTCCACGATTAATTTTTATCTTGCCAGAACTTCTAATTAAAGGAATTATATTGATTTCTTCTTATTCTTTTTTAATTATTTTGAAGCTTCATGTTGTACCCATTTTGAAGCTTACGAGTATTTTTGATTCTTCTACCTGGAGTCACGAATGTGAGCAGTTAGTGAATTAATGATGTTTCAATTAGGAAAAAAAAATTGAAGAAGAATAACAAGAGACGAATTGGAATCTAGAGGTCTCAAAAGATGAAATAATAAAATCATGAAAATCCTTCATTTTAACATATGCAGAACAAATAAAAAAATTAACATTAAAAATAAAACATATTTATTGAAAAAAAACTCAAATTTTATTTGAAGTGAATGTGAGTCTGGTGGTGATTTGTTGGGCACAGTCTTTGACAAAGATGATGGACAAAGGCAAAGCCGTGTAGCCCGATAGGGTAGAGGATGATTCGGAATGAGGGAGTGCTCCGGTGTGTGTAGTACATTATAAATATCACAAATTGTCATAATCAAACCCTTAACCAAACTCGCGCATCCTAGGAGACCTAAGGCACTTGCTCACGCTAGCCTCCGCTAAAACGGATACATATTTAGGTATTAGTATGGTTCCCTATTAGGCAATTAGGCAGTTACATACATTCGAGCTGATATCTTATTTTGTGGAGGACTAAATCCCCACTCTTTGTTCATCTTGATGCAATGCATGAATGCTAAAAACTTATGCTAGCAAAAGATGGAGTTGTTTACGGTACGTGAGTGACTTAGGTCATGTATAGTGCGCGAGTTTGTATAACTGTTGGATTAGGATAGTCCATGGATCTTATGATGTACAACATACACCTGAACACTCATTCTAGGCTATTCTTCTACCTCTCTCACCGCGTCTTCTTTCTCCATCATATCTGCCGAGATTGTGCCTCCCAAAAATCACTATTAGATTCTAGATCATCTGATATACTATGCACATACTATTAATCTTTGTTACAAAGGATGAAAATGAAGCTTAGATGAATGATGTATGCATTTTATGATATGAATTTTTTTCATGCTTTCTCTTAAGGTCATCGGCTGCAATAAACAAAGATTAAAGTGGGGTACATCATCTTATTTCTTCCCCTTTCACCATCACCCATTTGCTCCTCTCTCTTTCCATAAAATTATGCTTTCAAATTCACACTTTCATCTTTTTTCTCTGCATTTTTTTAATGAATCCGTTTTGTTCTTTATTTTATTTGGCAAGTTAGAGTTAAGATTTTTCATGATTTTGTTCAATAGGGGTGGTTCATAGTTTTTCTATTTCTCCAGATTTGTGGATGTTTTATCTTTTGAGACACTTAGATTCCAATTCATGTCTCCTTCTTCCTCTTCTTCAATTATTTTGTCAGAATCGAAACATCATCGTCAATCCAATAACTTACTACCAACAACATAAACCCATAAAGATAAACATAACAAATTTAAAGTATAAAATGTAAAAAAGAACCCAAAAAGAAGAATTTAAAAAAGAAGAAAAGACATCAATTCATTCGATGAAAAGTTCGGCCAACATAAAAATTAATAGGGTTTTGCTAAGGGCACTTGTCAAGCATACCAAAATTAGTAAGTATGCATTAAATTCAACAATTTTTAACCTTTAAAAATTCAAATTTATTACTTTTCACCATTTTTCAACACAATATTTCTATTCTTATGCTCTTAATCAATGCCCTAAGAGCACTCTTTAGCATTTTCTAAATTAATAATAGTAATAAAATCTATTCATGCAATGAATACTTTCTAGATACGAACAAAGCCCCTCATATTGGGACCATGATTCCCTGCAGTCGGGCAGATAATACAGTCACGCAGTCGGAGTATTGTTGGCCTTATGATTGAAATCGGACTGTGAATATTTAAAGATCAAAAGTGGAATAAAATTTGTTCCAACAGATCAGACGGCTGATATCATTCTACAGTCACTATTTAACTGCTGTCACTTTCTCTCTATACAACCAAAGTAACCATTATTGTTTTCTCTCTCTACTACCCATAATGCAAGTTTCCTCCTCATTTTCTTTTACAAATCTGGGTGTGAGTGCAATTTGAAATGATCTACAGAAAAAGAAAAAAAAAAGAGATTTAATGGAAAATTATAGATCTGGATGTGGTGGTAACAAATATGGTCACTGGTCAGGTCGTGACTATGGAGAGAGGGACGGAAGAGAGAGAACCAAGGTGAGAAAGTAATGTGAACATAATATAAAAATACAGTAGAAGAAGTCTATGATGGTCTATTTGATCTATCGGACCAAATTACTTGTGCGCCATACATGATCTAAGTTACTCGCGCACACCAGAATGCACCCCAAAAGATTCCATACAAGACAATGTAAGAAGTACAAACCATTGAAATTATCTTGCATGTTAAAAAATTCAACTAAAAATTTAAAATAAAAACTCATTAAACAATGGAAAGAAATGAAATATTCCTATTTGCTTCAACAATAAATCAAATTGCTATAAAAACACATTCGTAGCAGATTTTGAATGAGACCATCAATCATTAACCCGCAGTAAATATGGCAAATAAATTGATTTGGTATACGTGGAGTACAAAAAATAAATTGCTTAGAAAAATAATAACCTGGTTGGTTGAGATAATTTAGAATAACCTCTAACAATTGTGATGTCAGAAATCTTGCTGCAAGCTAATAAAGCCGGTTAAACTTAGCTAAAACGAACATGATCCCTTATTACACTATGAATGATGTATCCCTGTCAATTGTTTTTGTCGCTTAAAGTGTGTTTGGATGAGGTAATGTTTTGAGAAAAATTTAAATACTTTGAAGTAAATTTTAATGTTTGGACGATAATTTGAAGAATTATCAAAATGATGGAAATTTATGAAGTATTTTGTTCAAATTAAAATTTAGAGAATTTCAAATTTTTCATTGTTATAATTTTTCAAATATTTCATTTTGGTCCTCAAATTTTCCAAAATTTTCAACCACAAAAAAATGCAAATTGACCCCTCAATTTTTCAAAAATTATACTTTGACCCGTCAAATTTTTTGAAATTTACAAATTGAGCCGTACTTTTAATTTTCAATTTGGTCTAAAAAAATTAAAATTTATAAAAGTTGCCAAAAAATGATGACAAGTGAATTTTTTTATTACTACATCCAAACAAAAATATTGAGAAATGAAAGTAATTAAATTAAATTGAATTATTTAAATTGCCTAGAATTCTAAATTCTTTAAAATTTTCCAATTACCTCATCCAAACACACTATTAACGAAATTCACCACAATCCCCACTTGAATCGTGAACAACATTTAAGTTAAAAGCATGCGATGACTCTTGCCTAAATAAAAACAAACAAAATAAAATTTGAGAAATCGCAGGCAAGATCAGTGACGGATCCATAAATTTGACTTGTAGGGGCAAGATTCTATATAATAAATATTTATACAAAATTTTAGCAACGTGTAAGTGATAAAATAATAACATCGTCGTCATTGTGAAAAATACTCGAGATTATATACACTATTATTATATATTAGAAAAATTAAAGATTCATTAACATCTACAAATTAATATTGTTCATTACGTGCCTTTATATTTAAAAAAGTAGTATATAATTTTTTCATTTTCAACACTATAAAAAGTATCTCTCTCTATGTATCTGAAAAAAATCATTTAAAATTGAATCTCAAATGCATTTGCACATTTGATTTTGTAAAATTCATGAGAAAAACTCTTATGATATAAATTTTCAACGATGGGGACAATCTAATATGTTAAGAGGAGACAATAATTAAAAGGCAAATTCTATGGTACACCAAAATTTTTGAGTGTATTGGTACACCAAATCATTAAATTAATAGTTAAATGTGTTATTTTTTAAGAGAAAAATTGTTTTCTATCACCTATAATTATAATAATTAAATCTTATTTACCAAAAACGTCGACGAAATAAAATTTAATTTTTCTGAATTTTTAGTACTCATGATAGAGAATTTTGAT
>Ga0228710_1011326_pt1 | contig 11560 bp, 3 predicted proteins | sample MedpolnodulmetaG_FD_177995 | JGI IMG/M metagenome (GOLD analysis project Ga0228710, IMG submission 177995) | Root nodule microbial communities from Medicago polymorpha collected in Santa Monica, California, United States - pink nodules | ecosystem: Host-associated > Plants > Roots > Nodule... | reverse complement strand
CCCCAAACATATTTGAGAGGACAAAAATGAGGGTCTCTTTTGGAGGCTAGATCTGTATTTTAATATATGTTTAAAAAAATTAAAAATTCTTAATTTCGATACTCTCTCTTTTTTCTTTTTTTTTCCCTCGTTACATTGTAACACTACCAAAAAAAAATATAACAATTCAATCACATTTCACTTATTTTTATAAATATTTTTTAGCTTAATTTAGAAACAAGTATTTCCCTTCCTCCCCATACAAAGCTCTCCTCCTAAACATACCTTAAAAAAAATAACTAATTATAATTTTTTTTTAAGAAGAACTAATTATAATTATCTACTTAACTTTTTTTTTTTTTTTTTGAAAGAGTGTTTATTCTATAACTTAAATGACCAAGTTGTAACAAAAGAAATTAAAGGATCTATTTGTAATAAAAAAAACTTAAATAATTAATTTGTTATAAACATCTGACTTAAAGAATTGTAGGTGACATTTAACTTTAAGTGTAAGGGATTTTTTTTTTGGAGAGTAAATATAAGAGATGTTTTATAAAACTATCTACACTAAAAACTTTATATTATAAATGTCCTATGTAGTATCAGTCTCTACTCTCTTGCTGGTATCCTTTCTAGATTTTGTATCTTAAGCATAATCAGAATATCCCTCATAACCCGAGTTTTAAATCTATTTCCAGGAATTCTTGAATGGTTGCACAACAAATATGTAAAAACAAGTGTGACCCCAATTTGGTCCTTGATGTCATGCAATGACAAAACAACATTGCTTTAGGGGCCAGTTTGTTGTCTCCAATTTTTTTTGATAATTCAATTAAATTAATTTGAAATTGTTTAAAGAGGTAAGAGAGTTATAGTATGTTCGAGATAATCTAAAATGTGTTTATAAAGGATGAGCAATTTTTACCTTACAAATTAATTTTGAAGAAGTTGAATTAGACCCACTTCAAATTCTAAGATGGTGTGAGAGCATTTAAGATATGTTGGACCACCCCTATCAGATCATAGTTATCAGACAAGGGTCACACTCTGAATTTCGAGTATCGACTCACTATATTTTCCGACAATTTCCATCAGCAATTCACATGATTTACAAAGTTTATTTATTTTTAGTCCTACATACTTCAAAGTACTATTTAAGAATATGTGAAAGTTAAGAGAGATCATAGAGAGACCCCCTTTCTTAGTTGCATGAAAATGCACAAACTCAACAAAAAAAGAATTCAAGTGGACCCTTTTTTTAACACATAAAGAGTCTCAAATAACAAACTTTTCTGATTCATTGGCCTTTTATGTTTGTCCATGCTCTCTTCACCCTTTCTCATATCTCCCTCTTTCAAATCTTTCTCACACATTCTAGTTCATTACTTTGTCTTCTCATTTTTCAATCTATTTCAATTTTTTTCTATCTTTGCTTCTCATCATTTTATCTTTTTGTGATCAATCAATGCCACAATGTTGTTGAAACATTCTTGTACCTTTGCCTTCAACTTCAAGTCACTTCCATCATTGTGTGGAAATTCATAAGAGATATAAAAAATATGGATACTAGTTTTAGTTATAGAAGGTTGTTTTTTGGAGCTTTGTTATCTCTAGGAATCATGTGGGTTATGTTCCTTACAATCTCAACAATGAATCACCAAACAAAAAGAACAATTCTTGTTCCAGTGAATGTGGATGTTATCTCTAGGCAATTAAAGTTGGTTAGCATGCAAAGACATGCCTTGCATTCAGATTCTAGACTTGTCATTGTTAGCAAGAGAAGAGTGCCTAATGGACCTGATCCAATACATAACAGGTAAGTATACACATTTATATTATATACTTTTTTTTATACATTTCTTCACATAATATGCAAGGCTTAGTAATTTAAAAGGAAAAGAAAATTAAGGGTCATTAAGAGTTTTAAAAAAGTTGAAGGATCAAGGTACAAACAAGATAAGGTTACATGGTTTACTATGCTATATTAAATTGAGTTTAATGGATATGCATTAACGCAATAAAAATATTTTCAAGAGTCTTCTAATCATATTTAACTTTTTAAGTTTATGCTAAGATATTTTAGGATGTAATACAACGAAGTAGCGCTATATGGTTAGATATGGTTAGTGTCGGTTGTAACCGATATGAATCATAGCCGGCCGTTGTTTGCAACCATTGCTAAAAAAATTAACCACATGCCAAATTTTGCGTCATTTCTTCAATTGTCGGAAGTTAGGATTAACGCCGGTTGTACCGGCGCTAAAAACCAAATTTCTTGCCGATAAATCTCGCGTTTGTTGCACTTTTTTTTCATTAGTTTAAAAAAATGTGAAACTTGAATGAAGAATTTGCTATGCTAAAATCCATTTAGTTATATTCCTTAGGCCTAGGCTTGCACAATTTTCCTTTTGCTAAGGAAAGCTGGCGCATAATGTACTCAAGAAAGAGTGATAGTTTTCACTCTTTATCAAAAGCTTCTTTAACTAAACGATCTTTCTCTTATTTTCATGAGAAATTTAAAAATAAAAATATAAGACATTGGGTGAAGAACTGTACCACTTTAGTTATTGGAGAGAAAAGGAAAAAAAAAAGAATTAGGTAGCTCTTTTTCCTTTTTATGGAAAGCTTGATTAATTTATTTAAGGATCTTGAACAACTTTTTGCCACATTTGAATTCAACAATCCAATTCAAGACTTAATTCAAAATCAAAATGAATTTGCTGTTTTTTGATTTAGATTAATTAAGTACTCTAAATTTTAGGACCCATTGTGATGATTACCATCATAAGAAACCAAACACTCCACATGATGTCTTATCATAGAATTTAGTTTTGATGCAATGTCTTAAAAATACGATAAGAGATTGAACGGCGAAGCATTTGGATCATAGTTCAATTGATTCATCTGATTTAACTAGGATTAAATTGGATGATAAATTAATAAATAATAAACAAATAGTATTAAAAAATTACATAATAAAAAATAAAAAATTGAAATCCCGTTGAACCAATCGTGCACGGTTCAAACCCTTTTAAAAATGTTTCAACCATATTGCAGTGTAAGTAGGATCAAATCAACTGACGAACTATCTAATTTTCGATTCAAGTTAACTCGGTGAATTCGAACTTATTTTTAAAACTTTGTTTTTATGTCATCTTATTTCTATTCATATAGTTTATCTCATCCTATTCTATATATTTCTCATATTCTAAATATCTTTGTGTTCTGATATATGAATTCAGGAGAGCAAGGAAATATAGACAACCACCTAATCAAGCATGAACTTTGTGAAGTTCCACAACTAGTTTGAGGAAAAACCATAGAAGAAATCGTGATTTTTTGTGTGTGGAAGAATTCAGAGTGTGTTCTATAAAATATTGTTGTTACATAGTATTGCTAGTGTTTTTAAGGCTACATGTGTGATCTTAATGTTCTCTCTCTCTTTAATTTTATTTTTCTTCTCTTAGAATGTACTTTTTTCCTTTGTTGTAAAATGTAAATCAAGTCATTAGGTAATGAATTCACCAAAATTTTGGATTCAAATTCAATACTCAAATTCTTGGAAGTAAAAAAAAAAATTGTGTAATTTGTGGCGGCAAAAGAAAACATGATTAGCGAGAAGACATGAATGTTTTATAAGTCGTGACTTTGAATCAATGAGACCTCGAGATCATGATTTTATTGTTTCAATTGGTTGGACCACCGCTCAATTGTGACTACTGAATAACTTATTGGTTCAACTGATTATGGTTGAACCAACCATTATAATTGATAATTCCTGGTTTAATTGACCAGTGCAGTCCAAATCTAAAAACACTGAATGATACTTGCATTCTCTAATGGTCTTTTATTGGTTGAAATTCAAATTACTATCACTAAAATGAGAATAGGTTTGAATAAATTATGAGTCACATGACATATCAATTTTGGTAAAATTGGCATAAGTTTCAACCATTAAAAAAAACTTATTGCTATTATTTGTCCAAGTGAATAGTGCTAATTATATCACAAAATACACGTGAGAACCTTTTAAAAAAGACTACAATTTTTAAGACTACACCTTATGCTATGTACTTTCCCCTACACAGATTGAGAGATTTATGGATAGAAACAAACTATAGAGGGAAAAAAAAAGTAAACAATACTTACCATATTGGATTTATCGATTCATTGAGCAAGAAAAAGACATAGTCTCCATGCATCATATAATTAGGCTTATTAATTTTTTATTAGTAAACTTTGGGAATTCCTTTATGGTGGCACCTTCTTTTAAGTGCCTAGTGTTCAACAAAGCACTTTCCCTAATTTAAAGGTTAAAACCATTAACCTTTCCTTTTCAGTTTTTCTTGATTAGTGTACCCTAAAACAACATTTCTTGTGCCATATGGACCTAATTAGGTTTCACTAGGTAATTAGTTAAGCAATTAAAATGAGTAAGCAACTTATATGTGAAACCGCGGTAGAATGAGCCATGGACACACGTTTTTCTAAAGAAACAAACAATAGTTTCTTGTTTTCCACGACGAAACAAGGTCAGATGTTCAGTTGCAGAGATAGAAGTTAAACCAAACACACTACATAAACTAGAGTAAAAACTCATTTAGATTGTTAAGTTTGTGAGACGTTCTTGGCTTCTTACAATAGTTTCCGAATGCATCAAAGTTACAAAAAATTACATTAATATGGTTTTTGTTAGTTAATATTTTTTATCATCAAATATTATTTTTTTAAGTTAAATGTGTCATCAATATATATTTTGTTGGACAATTTAGTACATAAAATTACTAATAAAGACACATTGAAAAATGTTTTTGTAATTTAAATGTATTTAGAGATTATTGTGATAATGGCTAAAATATTCTTTTACTCAAATAAACTACAACTATATAAACATAAAACACATGTATACTAACTTAGCTTAATCATTTATCCAATTATATATAGGCATCAAATAGGCCCTATATATAGGCATCATATTTTTCTTGTGCCCTAAGCTTATACTCCCTCCGTCCCTTTTTAAATGACCTAGTTTAAAAAAATGTACTATTCATATAAAATACTTTGACTCAATTTTTCTACTAATATATAAATACAAAATATAACATATAAGATCTTGTTGGATTCGTCACGACGAATATTTTTAAAATATCAAATTTTATAATTTTTTGTACTAGATTATTAAAGATATTTAAGTTCAAAATTATGTATTGATATACGTGACGGAGTCAACTAGGTCATGTAATATGGGACTGAAGGAGTATTAGTTATTTATTTTTCCAAGAATAAGCTTATGATGACAGTTAAACCACCACATTGGCAAATCCTAAACATATGATTATGTATTAAATTAAGAAGAGGTTACAAATTCAGGTATCCCACTAAAGCCAAATCAGCAAAGGAGCAATCTCTGGTAATTGCTTTTTCTTTATCTTTGCTTTATCTTTCGAGACTGATTTCTATAGATTCGAGAAGGATGTGACTTGGTCCAAAGTAACTGAGATTCAAATAATGAATCTGTTTTTTCTTTTTTTCTTTAAAAAATTTAGGTAACTTTATAATTTTTTCATACATTGCATGGGAGACAGATTCTCACTCTATGGCAGTTTTATGTTTCTCTTTATTGAATATGTATTGACTGATATGCAAAAACAGATGACTTCTGCTCAATCGGATCACAGATTGTCATACTTGTCAATTTTTATTAGGGCCCCTTCCTTTCTTGTCTTCTTATACTATTTAGTGCAACATTATAACAAAAGGATAGATAGAAATTAGAATCTAAGTACACTTCAATTTTATTTTTAATTTAAGTGTTGGAAATTCCACATTGATGTGTGATATGGTCAAATTAGTCATTATAAATGGAGGAAAACTCTAACCGGCAATACCGAAATTATTAGGTTGGATGCTTTTATCTGAGTTCGAACTCGGAACGTTACACTGTGTGTGAGTTTCAGTGGTGTGATGTTTAACATTTCGTTTACAGACCAAAAAAAAAAAACTCTCACTATGTTAACTAGTTTTTTGAATTGTAGTAAGACCTAAACTAAAATTCTTAAATTGTATCCGAACTTCTATTAGATTTATTGTTAGGTAGTGTTCTAGATATAAGTTGACAATATTGTGTGTTTTGAGATATTGTTTGCTCTGGGTCTTTGTGAGTAGTCACAGTTTTATCCTTTGTAAAAAGCGCCTCATTGGGTTGAGGAGTGCAGATGTTGTTTATTGATTTCCAATCAACATGAGACTATTGTAGTGTATCACAACAGTAACCCATTAATTGAGGTTAAGGGACTAAGAGGCATGTAGCTTATGCCCATCCTTCTAACGCCAATATTCTAACCTCAAGTCCGCAACAATGTGTTTTCAAGGTATTGTCCGTTTTGAACTTTGTATGAGTTCTCACAGTTTTGTCATTTATAAAAGGTGTCTCGTTAAATTGAGGAATGTGGATGTTTTTTTTTTATTAATTAACATTAACTTTAATTCTCAAGCAATACGACACTATCTTAGTGTATCGGAACATGCAATTCCATGTTGAGCCACTTGTAGATGTATCGTTCTACAAACTTCACCTCCAAATTTGATTGTTAAATTTGGGTTTGCCCTTTGTCGAGCCAAATCAAATACTAAAAACTTTAGCTTGATTTATGGGGGGAAAAATGAATGGCTTAGAGCATCTACAACATAGTACTCCATTTTAGGTGCTTAAAGTGGGTCATGCATGTACACGTCATCTATTTTCAATCTCTCCAACCCAGCACTTTAGAAAAAAAGTTACTAAATAGGTCGTATTAATAACTCAATGCCATTATATTTCAACAAAGTTTCTTTATCTGTGTACAATTTATTACATATGATTCACGCAAATTCAAGAGAGAGACGGTGTTTAATTATTCACAATAAGAGTGTTTATTTATTCCGGTGCTAAATGGGTAAAACACCCACCATTGTAGATGCTCTTAGGCTTGATTAGTTTATTTAAAGTTTAACTTCGAGTTTGAGCTTGACTTGTTAAAGACAAAAGATTAGTGAAGTTTGGGATTGAATTGTTAAAGCTCAATGATATTTCTTCACTTTTTTTTTTTGCAATTACATACATTTATTTATTTATATTAATCTTGACTACAATAAGAAGATTAAAAAAAATCCTCAATAAAAAGAAGATTCAAAATTAACGTTAACATTAGGTATTCGTGTACCATCATGTCGAGCAATAAAGATTGAGCTCGACTATTTCAATTAGCAATCCTAATATTAAAGTTCCCGAATGTGCTGCTCAATGGTTAAAGAGTTGAGACACTGAAGGAATTTTTTTAGTGATAGCCAGAGTTTGAACCCCGAACCTTGCATATATTATATATTGTTTCTACCAACTGAACTAGGCTTACGAGAACAGACGTTGAAAAAATTTAAGGAGGTCTAGAGTTCGATATCATTTCCGCCTCATTTTTAACAATATACTAACAACTAGCAATCCCCTTTAAAAAAATTCTAATATTAAATTTGAATTTGTTTATTTAATTAAACAAACAAGTTAGGTCAAATATTTAACAAGTCAAGTTCGAATAGTTCACGAATAACTCGGCTAGCCTCTTTTACACCCTATAGTTATTTCCTTCATTCTAAGATCCACACGGGTTGAAGCTCCAACTTATAAGACCAAGTCAAATTTCCACACACCTCACAATACGCAACATAAGGTTCAAAGTCATTGATTTATATTATTTGTTCAAGAGTCACCCCTTTAACGTGATAGCAATGGTCCACATAGGTTGGCATATCTTCCTTTATTTCTATTCAAAGATAGAAAACATTGACTGATTTTTTTTTAATGAGAAAATTTCAGCAAACAAATTGCCTCCCACGTTAAGCATGCCTCAAAACTATACAAAAACTATGATACCAAAAAAAAATTGTTTTTACTAAGGTGTGTGACAAATTGTTAGTCAATTGAATACTGCTTTAATAAAAATGAGTTTGAAATAAGAGAAACAAGAGAAATGTTAGGAACACTCTCTTTCTAGCACTCTCTCTAACACTCACTCTGTTATTGGGTGAAACTCATGTGGGTCTCACCACGTTATGTGGGATCCATTTCCAATGTGTGGTACCCACATGAATTTTATCCAATAAGAGAGTGATTGTTAGAGAGAGTGTTAGAAAGAGAGTGTCCATAGTACTCCTCTTGAAATAATTGTGTATAGTTTATTTGTTTATCTCATGGTATAAACACTTAGGAGAATGAATAAACAAATATAGCTACTTTTCTTATAGGTCCATGACCATGAATATGACATTCATTGTACTACTAGAATTTCTTCTTTTTTCCAGAATTGTTTGCATTTATTTATTCTTTTTTTGACTGGAGCATTTATTCTTTCTATCTTTGTTACTTTTGTAGAATTGTGCAAAAATGACAAACACTACAAAATCATGTTACTTTTGTAGGTCAAAAAGAGCTAATAAAAAGTAAAGATAATATTGTAGATGAATGAATAATTATACCACAAAATTAGAAACAAAATCATTAAAAAAAATTAAGATAGTACCCTTTGTGAAAACATAGCTTAGTCCTATCTGTTTTAAGTCATTTTAGCAAATAATCTAATAATTAGAGATGAAAAAGTACCAAGAAAAATTATAGGCCAAGTTACTAAAATTGAGAGTAAGATTTTTGTTTTTAAGCAAGATTTAAAGTCAAATTAAATTGTCTATTGTTAAACTTATTTCATGACAGGACAATATGAAATAGCCTATACAACCTAGTGGGAATAGACTTTGATTGTTGTTGCAACAAAGATGTTACTTGTCACCATTCCTCACAAAAATATTTAAAAATAAAACAAGGTAACATTTTAATAATTATTATTCATATATAAAAATTGAATTTAAGTAGACCATAATATTTTCCACCATTTTTCACTAGTAATAGCTACATTGTAGTAATTTATAAAATCATTTGGAATCATGCAAGGAGTCCAAGCTCTTGTCTGAGTTTGAACCTATTTCCGATGCGGTGGTTTTCGCTTTTTATTTTTGTTACCGGACACCAAACTTACAGTCCAACACAGCACTGACACATACATGAACATCGAACACGACACTGACAAGTCAACAATAATGATAATTTGAGAACCTCGATTGTAGTTTTTTCTAACCATATAACCTTAAATACAGCATACCATACCAAGCATAAAACCAAACACTTATTGTATGTGCACAGAATTTAAATGGTGCAAACTTGTTAATCGAATAGGTCTAGATGAATGAATCATCTTGATAAGATATATTTGCAAATCACAATAAAAGATTAATAATCTTAATAAGACATCTTTACAGAGAACAAGTAGACATCGAATGTTTATGCCCAGAGGGGACATATGTTTTTGGATTCAAATCTTAAAACACACTCCAAATATCTTAGACGACAAAGATCGAAACATCTTAGATTTCATAAACCGCAATTACCTAATCTACCAGAAAGATTATTATATCATACAAGTACAATTATACCTGATTAGGGTCAACCATGAACATACGGATTTAGGATTGTTCTGAAAACTCTTCACCATAATTAGAAACTCAGTAAGAACTCGGTTTAACGTCTTCTCCTGCTGCCATGCTCATTCAGGAACTAAGCCAGCTCATTCTCTGGCTTACCAAAGATCAAGGGAAATTCGTCATCGTGTTCAGAGAAACTGTGGTCTTTGGAAATGCCCTTCAACGAATTATAAACTTGGTACATAGACCACCTATCTTTCGCACGAGCAATGACACAATTGGATGCGATTTTCAGAAACTGCAGAATCTCCTCATCGTTACCTTTTCCACTTATTGATCTATCGATGCAGTCCTTGAGTCTGCCAGAACTTGAATGCATATTCACCCAATCCACCAAGTTACCTTTAAATTCTTCGTCGATGTTATTCACCTCGAGAGGTTTGCACCCGGTGACCAACTCCAAAAGTAAAACTCCGAATCCATACACATCCCCTTTCAAAGAAGCAACCATTGTACTCGAATACTCAGGAGCTATATAACCAAGTTCCCCCAAATCTCCGTTCACAAAACTACCATTGGCGTCTGAAGTCATAAGCCTAGCGAGTCCAAAGTCCATTATCCGAGCATCGAATTCTTCATCAACAAGAATCACATTCGAACAAATATTCTGTTGTATAATCGGAGGATGACACCCATGATGCAACCAAGCAAGTCCCCTAGCAGCTCCCAACCCAATCCTAAACCTCATCAACCAATCCAACACACCGCTATTCTTATGCAACAACGAATAAAGCGTCCCATTCGACATATGCTTATAAACCAAAAGCTTCTCCTCTTCCACAACACAATACCCCAACAAAGGCGCCAAATTCGGATGCCTAACCTGTCCCAACCGATTCATCTCCATTCGAAACTGCTTCTCACCAATCTTACAACTACTCAACCTCTTCACCGCGAGCGTCGAACCATCCGGAAGATCCGCCCTATAAGTCGCCCCCGTCCTAGTCGTAATAAGAACATTCTCATTACTAAAATTATTTGTCGCAGCCATCAAATCACCAAGCTTCACCTTAACAATCGGTTTCTGAAAAAGATTAACTTGAGCAAGCTTATGACCTCTCAACCTAACCGCCCAATCATCAACCCCGCCGACAACATACCCTTCCTTACTCCTCCTCCTCTCCCCACCTAACCTCAAATGATACCACCACCACAAACCAAAAGCAGCCAACAAAGAACCAGCAGCACCAAAAACACCAGCAGCAATAATAATAGCCAAATTCTTCTTACTCATACCACCACACTTTGATCCAAGTGGACCACCACATAAACCACTATTCCCATCAAAACCATCCTTATCAAAACCATTAAAAAAAGATGGTATATCACCACTTAATTCATTATTAGCAACACTAAACTTATGCAACCTAGTTAAACTAGTAATCTCATAAGGTATACTACCAATCAAATGATTATTATCCAACATTAACTCATTCAAATAAGTACAATTCACAATAGTATGTGGAATTTCACCATTCAAATTATTACCAGATAAATCCATAGTTACCAAAAAAGGCATCCATTCACAGATCTGAGATGGAATCACTGAACTCAATGAATTTTCACCAAGATCCAATCTTTGCAAACTTTGACCACAATACTTCAAAGACTCAGGAATCTTACCAGAAAGCTTCACCCCTTTCAGCTCCAAACCCAAAACACGATTCTCTCTAACATTCCAACAAGTAACACCAACAAAATCACAGATGAAACCAACGGTTCTGTTGTTGAATTTCCATTGAGAGACAGGACTTTCGGAGTTTCCTAGGTTTTGTTGAATACCTTGAAGACATCTTACGTTGTCTTCTTCAACTTGAGATGAAGATAAAGTGACCCAGAAAGTGAAAACTGTGAAGAAGAGAAGGAACAGTGATGAAGACATGGTTTTGAGGTTAAAGGGTTGTTGTACGATGATAAAGTTTTGATTTTTAGAAATGGGGTTTTTGGTTTTTTTGTTGGTTCATCATTGATTTTGGCTTTTGACTCTTTTTTTTTTTTTTTTTTTTTTTATTGGGTT
>Ga0228710_1011325_pt1 | contig 11560 bp, 8 predicted proteins | sample MedpolnodulmetaG_FD_177995 | JGI IMG/M metagenome (GOLD analysis project Ga0228710, IMG submission 177995) | Root nodule microbial communities from Medicago polymorpha collected in Santa Monica, California, United States - pink nodules | ecosystem: Host-associated > Plants > Roots > Nodule... | reverse complement strand
TCCTCACCTTTGATGCCATTTGCTTCACACTCACTTATTGTTCTCTTCACAATTTCAGCTTCCTTTGATCCTTCCTTGATGGAAAACTTGTTGAATATGTTTTCCAATTTTATGGATGAAAAGGGTATGGAATTAGCAACTTCTCTAGGCAAGAATTTTGTTCCATTATTATTTGAAGTTTCTCTGAATTGCAAGTTCAATTTTGTTCCATGATGCAAATCTTTTTTCAACAAGAAAAATGTTACATTTTGTTTATCATGTAATTGAATTTGACTCTCATTGAATATTATAGGATAAAAGTAAAAAAATGGAAATTTTTCATCATTCACATAAGTGCCACCTCCTTCATACCCTTTTCTGACTCCAACATCTAAACCACCATTGCTTACAACCCTTGCTTTCTCTTTACTCCAATATCCAGCTTCAGTTAAAAATAGTAAATTATTGAAATAAATTAGAATATGTATACTAGTTAGTTTTACTCTGATCTATTAATCATTTTAAAAACTTTGTCCTTCTATAGATATGCTTCAACTTTCAAATACCTTATGAGTTTGTTTGTTATCGATTGTGTGATCAGAAAATAATTCTAACTAATTTTTTTTTTTTGGTCGGGGTTTGAACCCCGGACATTTATGCATTGTTCCTACCAACTGAGCTAAGGTTTCGAGAAAATTCTAACTAGTTTTGAAAGACTTTTGCAATTACTAGAATCGACAAAGAAAAAAAAATGATATTTGACACATGATGTGTAATACACCACATGTATTCACGCAATGTTGCATAATTATGCAAACATTTGTATAATATATTATAGGGTTAAATATGTTTTTGGTCCCTATAAAATTGGGAACTTCTAAGTTTAGTTCTTACTTAATTTTAATAGGTTTTTTAGTCCTTAAAAAAATTACTTCTAATTTTAGTCCTTGTTACAACAAAGTATGTTTAATTATCCTTAAACTCTTAAATTTTTGAACGATTTTTTACGACAAGTTTAGAACACTATGAAAGGTTCATTTACCAAAATTTAGATTTTTTTAACATGAAACGAATTAAATATGAATTTTTTAAAACGACAAAAGTTAAAGATAAAATTAACTAAATCTGGACGTAGAAATCAAATTTTGCGACAATGTTTTGCAGAGGAACTTTTAGTAATATTCTTAACACGTCTGCAAAAAATTGTTTAAAAACTCAAGAGTTTAAGCATAAATTAAACAAATTTAAATTGAGGAGGGACTAATAGTGCATAATTTTTTTTTAAGGATTAAAAAAACTATTAAAATTAAGTAAGGATTAAACTTAAAAAATCCCAATTTTATAGGGACCAAAAACATATTTAACCATGTATTATATAGTTCATGATTCTGTTAATGAGTTGGCAATTTTGTTTTGATATATTGAATCAATCTCTTTTTTTACAATTGCAACTTGCTAAAACGTATGTGATTAATGACATGTAAACACTTGCTTTAATTCTGTTTATTTTATCGTTAATGAGTTATCAATATTTTTAAAAGATTTTATTTTTCACATTTGACTAAAAACTGGTTAGCGACGTAAAACCAATTGATTGATTCAGTTTATTATGTTGTTATTAACCTCTAATTACATTATCATTAGGCTTAAATGTGTGTTTAGTCCCTGTACTTTCACTCAATTATGACATTGATCCCTGCGTTTTTTTTGGTTTGACATTGGTCCTTGAACTTTCTAAAACTTTTGGCTTTAATCCTTCTGTTAACTCTCAGTTAAAAAAAAAACCAAAACTAACGGTGTGCCACGTGGGCGAATCATGACATGTCACGTGGCATACTAAAAGACAAAAAATATAACTTTTTGATTATTATTTTATTTATTATTTTTACTTAAAACTATCATTATTCCCTGCACTTTCAGCATTTTTTGATATTAGTCCACGCACTTTGGTATTGGTCCTTGATTTTTTTTTAAACTTTCAATGAAATTAATATGTTTTAATTATTGTTTTGTTCCTTAAATGTTTTGTAGTAACATTTACTATATTTTGGCAGTCTTATACTTTGAGTAACATTATTTGAATGCAGATTGTTTTAGATTTTTCAGATAAAAATAGAATAAAAGAATTAAATATTAAAATATAAAATTACCATTTTATGATATTTTAATAAAGAAGTATTAATACTAGTTTATAGAAGTTGAATTTTGGGGCGTCATTCCCACCCCTTAAGTTGAAGAAGGTGATAGCTTAATTTTTTTAAAAAGATTTTTTTTTATGAGTATTCTCAATAAAAATAATGAATAAAACAATAATTAAAACATAATAATTTCATTGAAAGTTTTTTTTTTTAAAAAAAGTTCACGGACCAATACCAAAGTGCATGGACTAATATAAGAAAATACTGAAAGTGCAGGGACTAATGATATTTTTAAGTAAAAAAATAATAAATAAAATAATAATAAAAAGTTGATTTTTTTTGTCTTTTAGTGTACCACGTGGCATATCATGATTGACCCACTGTTAATTTTTTTTAACTGAGAGTTAATAGAAGGACTAAAAACAAAAGTTTTACAAAGTACATGGACCAATGCTAAACAAAAAAAAACACAGGGTCCAATGCCAAAATTGAGTGAAAGTGCAGGGACTAAATATACATTTAAACCTTATCATTAATCACTTTTAACACGTGGAGATAAAATTGCATGATACCAACCAAGGTGTAGCAGATTTGAGATGGATTTTGGCATTGGAGAGTTGGGAAGCATGGACTTCCAGTAAAGTTGAGGTGGTAATATTGCAGCATTAGTTCCCACTAGCACAAGCTGCAACTGAGAACATATTAACATTAGTAATAATTTTTTTGGTAGATAGTAATAAATATTTTTACAAGCAAAAATAATGATAAAAATATCACAACTATTTGAAGACATTAATTAAACTGGTTGTCCCCGTGAACATAACTCGGTTGGATGTATTGTTATATGTAGGGATAATGGTTTGAACTCCAAACACCTCATTTATTCACCTTAAAAAAAAACATTTTAGCCACTAGACAACTTGAAAAAAAACTTAATTAGAATGGTTGAATTTATGGAGTTGAAGCTGATCACCATGAGAAAAGTAATAATGTGAAAGAGATGAAATTCCATGTTGGATAAGTGAAGCTGAAACTCTAGTAGAGAAAGGTTGAAGAGAAGTACTTCTAGTTGAGATGGAATGAAAAACAAAGCTGCAAGAAGCCTTTATATAACGAGTGACAAAACCGAAAACAAAGGTGCATGCAGCCTTTTTTAGTTTGTATACAGTTACAACCACCACCTGAACGCATTAATACGAAGTTTTGTGTTCAAAATGTCTTATCTTTTTTTTTTAGGGAGAAAATGTCTTATCTAACACTGTTGTTTTTTTAAGTTGAGTTAGGTCTTATGAACATATCATTATTTTCTTTACATGACAAGAAAATAAAATGCACTTAATTAGTTAATGTGAAATTAATCATTAAGGTCGGAGGGAGTACACAATCACTCCATTCGTCTCAAAATAAGTGTCCCTTTTCACTACACGAATTAAGAAATATAGTTAATTTATATAGGGTTAAATATGTTTCTGGTACCTATAAATATGTTAACTTTTCGTTTAAGTCCTTCTAAAAAATTTCTTTGACTTTTAGTCCCTCAAAAATTTTCCATCTTCACTTTTGGTCCCTATTTTAAAGTAAACTCATATGTAGAATTCATATTTTTGAATAAAATTTTGCAGAGAAATTCATAATATTATACGAATCACTCCAATTTTTTTTTTTTTGGATGTTTTTAACAAAACATGAATTTAATATGAATTTTTATATTTTTACGGTTAAAAATTCATATTTAATTTATGTTTTGTTAAAAAATTATAATTTTTTTTGGGAATTTTTTTTACAATATTCTACACATTTATGCACAACTTCATTAAAAATACAAAAATTAACTTAAAAATAGGGACCAAAAGTAATGATTGAAAATTTATAGAAACTAAAAGTTGAAGGAAAATTTTAGAGGGACTAAAACGAAAATTTGGTATATTTATAGGGACCAAAAATATATTTAACCCTTTTATATATGAAGGAGAAATTATAACTTAATTTATAGTTGAAAAATGCTAACAAGTGTCAAACGAACACTCTATAAGAAGTTTAAAGAAAAAATTTCGTCCTTAGAATGATGCATTCAACACATTAAAAGTTTAAAAAATAATATTTTTTATATAGAATTTATAAATTATTTCCATTTTAGAATCATTAACTAGTACACCAAAGACACTTGTTAGGAAGACCCTTTATAGTTTTATTTTGAGCAAATAGTCATTTTAATCCCTGCCTCTGCACCTCGCTGTCAGAAAGGTCTCTGACTCAAGATTAAATACATGTTGGATATTTGTATGTTGGCCTCATTTTTGCTAAAAAAAAAAATACAAGCAAGATGTTGGACCCAATGTTTCAACATGTGGGTACGACTTCAGTGTGCCCTGATTTTGTGCCTTGATTCCGCTTACTTGGAGATTTATTTTAAACGTGGATATCCAAGAAACGTGTTTCTAGAAGTAAGGAAAGACGGTTTATACTTAGCTTAGTCCTTAAGAATGATGTTGCAACATTTACACTCTGTTTGGCTGAGGTGAAATAGATAAGAGAGAAAGAGCAGGCAGAGAAAAAGGAGAAGTTCAGAACTTCTTATGTTTGGTTGCAAAGAGAAAGAGAGAAGAGAGATAAAAACACATGGGACCCACACCTGTTTTTAGTCTCTCCTAAGTAACGAAGAAATAGAGAAGAAGCACACTTTTTCTTTTTATTCCACTAATACCCTCATGAAATTGTTGTAAGTTTGCACATGGCACGGACAAAATGCGTATTGGCTGTGATTGGTGAGTGATAGATAAAGTGTTCCTTTCCTAATATACTTATGTTGAGTAGTACAAATACGTAAGTAAACTTTTTAAATTTGTAACCAAAAAAAGAGTAAATTTTTTTAATTTACTTAATAATTATTAAATTACATAAAAACAATTAGTTTAACTTAATTCAGTTAAACTAATTAATTTAATTTAGCACAAAAAAACTAATTAATTGAATTGATATAAAGTTTAAATAAATAATTTAATTAAGGCTTAACTGCACTTTTGGTCCTCACATTTAGATTAACTCACGAAAATGATCATGCTTTTTTCAAATCGAACAAAGTAGTCCCTATAATATCATGTTTTTTGCACTTTTGGTCCTTGCGCCCATTTTAACTCCCAAAAACGATGATGTGTCACATTTTTTGGTCTCTTCTCTCTTCTAATAAAAACATTTTTGGGAGTTAAAATGGGGGTAAGGACCAAAAGTGCAAAAAACATCAGTGTTTTTGGTCCTTACCTCAAAAAAAATGCGACACATAAGCGTTTTTGGGAGGTAAAAAGGGGGTAAAGACCAAAAGTGCAAACAACATGATAGTATAGGAACTGCTTTGTTCGATTTGAAAAAGGCATGACCAATTTCGTGAGTTGGTCTAATTGCGAGGACCAAAAGTGCAATTAAGCCTTTAATTAATTAAAATAAATTTGAATAAAAGATTAAATAATTTTAATAGATATTTTTTTTTATTGTAGGGACTAGGGGTATCTTAGTACTTTTATAAATAATCAACACTTTTCTCTCTTCTATTTCTCTCTTCTCCCTTTATGCCAAACAACACATCAAATCTACTCTATTTCTCACATATTTCTCTCTTCTCACACTCTCTCTCACTTATTTCTCTCTTCCCAACTTCTCTTCCAAACCAAACACACCCTAAGGAAACAATATATATGCTTCTAGAATATTGTGGAGACTGAATATATGATTTGGTCTGCTGATTGTTTAGCCTATGACGAAAAAGCTCATGTTGCTGAATGACTATATAAGGAAGACTCGGACCTTAGTTTTATTCACAAATTCAATAGTATTGAATTGAGTCTTTTAGGGTTTAAATGTTAAGTCTTGTACTTTATTTTGTATACCTCTCTGTGTGATGTCATTGATTTAAAGCATAAAGATGGTTTGTTTAGTTGAGTTGTATTTGTGAATCGCTCTAAAGCTTTTAAGCAAAGAGTAGGTTTTGTTTATTGGAGCGTGTCTCCTTCTTGGTTGTATTTGTGTAATCACAGGGTGTGTGATTTTGTGGAGGTGAGATGAGATCTCAGATCTAGGAGTTCTTAGGTTGAAGTCAATACGGATAGTGTCTAGGTGATAAGTTATAAACTTGGAGTTTGCTGATAACTTAGAACTAGGACTACACTAGTGGACTTCCTTCCTGGCTTGGCAGCCCCCAAAGTATGTGTGTTTGTCACTGAACTTGATTAACAAATAACCTGTGCCATTTATGTTTCTGTCTTTTATATTTTCCTTGATCTGTTTGTTTATCGCTAGCTAGATGTATAAACATTAATCTCAACATATTGTTTGTGTCTCGTGTTGAAACATCGTATAAAACATCAGGAAGCTAGCGTCGGAATTTCAATACAAATAAGTCCCTGACTTTGCACTTTCGTTATCACTTTAGTCCCTGCCGTTAAAAAATCCTTTTAAATGATGATATGACACATGTTTTATGCTGACAAGGAGTATGAGTTGTCACAAAGATTAAAATGACAGTAAAAAATGATCACTTTGATCCCTGAACCAAAAAGCAATATCCCCAAATTAAATTCCTAAATCCCTAAACTACATTATATGATTGGTAAAGCAATTAAGAAAATTATGAGTTGAATTGGTCTACCATATCAAACCAATGTTTGAAAAAATAAACCAAATATCAAACCAGCAAGATATTTGAAATATCAATCATGCTTTTAGGAAAATGCCTTCAAACATCTATAGGCCAATAAACTATCTATATAATGGATATGTGATTAGAACTCTATAATATATGCTAATAAATATGAATTACATGAATGTGTTAAGCTGCATAACTTCCAAACAGGAAGCACATTGTTGCTATATGTATTGGGTTCATGGCATGACAACTTGGTGTTGAAAGAGATTATTGCATAAAGTGAATATAGCAGCAGCGTTTGTGGTTCTAAACGTGTTTTTATCTCTTTATATCAAATTGGTGCAATTTTGACTTTCTTTATATCATTAAGGTTATTCCCTCAATTCATTATGAAAATATCTCTCTATTGCATATAACCAAAACACACTAATAATTACAAAGTATTATGACCATATAAAATGCATGCACAAAACCATACCAAGTAACAGGTTGTTCCAAGCCTTGATTGCCCAATCACTACATAGACAATACCTTGCAAAATTATATTTCCAAACCATAAACATGGATTTTGTCAACTCAATAGAACACATATATTTCCTTTATGCCACCAAAGTTCAAAAGTAAATGAATTTGAAATTATATAGGTCGAATAAAAACAATTGCATCAGAAGCGAATAATATCCAAAAATTAAAATTTAAGGTAAAAAATTAAACAAAAGACACATTAGGATAAGACCGACCACATAAGTGAAATTGATATTACTCATACTTAATAAATTAACATCTTTTCGTTAAGTGTCATAATCTATGTATCTGTGATCCACCATCAAGAACTGCTCTCCCACAATGTTGAACCGGGACATGAAACCGTCATTGAGGCTTATGAGGTGCTAACACTGGTGTGGATCAACACATTGGAAAAAGAACAATCACACCAAAGAGAATGATACCACTTATTTGTTGTTCAACCTCTACTATTTTATCTAATATTTGGTTTTAGCTGACACTTGATACATCATAATATTCTCTCTCTCAAGTATAACGAAGTTATAGCCCGTATTTGACACGGGTGTCCATACTAATAGTAAATAGTAAATTACACTCTTCTCTCTTCAAAGATGCTTGAATTACACTCTCCTCCCCTCTTATGTTTAAATATACACTCCTCTCCATTGAAAAATAAAATTTATACTCCCCTCCCTTATAAGATATTTGAATTACAACCCCCTCCCTTAATAGTTAAATATACTCTACACTTTAATCTATTTTAATATAAATAATTTTTTTTATGATACATACTAATTTTGAACCACCATTTTAGAAAAATAAATTCATTTCTTTATAGTTTAAATGTCAATGATAATTAAATTTAAATATTTTGCTATTAATTTTAGGGTTAATTAAGTTTTTAGTCCCTATAAATATTCACAGTTTTGATTTTAGTCCATACAAAATAAAATCACGCTTTTTAGTCCCTGTGGCATTTTCCTTAAGCATTTTAAGGACCAAAGTTGTTGATGGAAATTTTTGACAGGGACTAAAAGTACTGATGGAAAAATTTATAAGGACTAAAAATGTTGATGGAAAATTTTATAGGGACTAAAAAGTGTGATTTTATTTTGTAGGGATTAAAAACAAAACTGTGAATATTTATAGGGACTATAAACTTAATTAACCCTTAATTTTATAATTTAGAGTATAAAATTAACTCTTAAATAACCATATTTTATTGTCTTTAGTAATTTTTCACATATTTTAATTTTATTTTGAGTTGTTTCATATTTTATAATAGAGTTTAAAACTATATGTCATTGAAATTGTGAAATAAAAATTCAAATTTTGGTTATATTAAAATAGACCTGCAGTACTATTGTTTTCAAAGTGTGTTGGATTATTATTTTTTGCTAGATTATTAGAAATAAAAAAAAATTATTGAGGGAGTAAAGTGTAGATTTTAACATAAGAGGGGAGGGGAATGTAATTCATGCTTCTCTTAAGGAAGGAGATTGAAATGTTTTCTAATATGTTTTGAATAAGAGAGGAGTGGAGTGTATATATTAACATAAGAGAGGAGGAGAATGTAATTCAACCTTCTTTAAGAGAAAAAAAAGGGTAATTTACTCAATAGTAAATAATAATTGAGGTATAAAATAGAAAATGACGGTGGGACAGAGAGATTGCATAGAATTCTCATATTCAATGTTATTAAATTCGAAGTAGTCTTTGACACGAATGGTAAATGGTTATAAATTAGCTTCCACTAACCATACATATGTATGGTTGCTGTTCAAAATAAATAATTAAAGCTCATCTTAACGGCACTTATTAAAGATTTAAAATTAAAAACGATCGATGAAATTTTGATAGAAAAAGTTATTTTTTGTTGTTTTAATGTGTTGAATATACAATTTTTAAGATAAAATTTCTATTTTAAACATTTTAACAAATGTCTTAAGGACACTGATTTTCATTTTCCAATAATTAAAACTCAAGTATGATATGTCGCTCATGAATAATTCATGATGCCAATTTCACTTTAAGAAACAATTCCCATTCAGATATGCTATCATAGTAGTTAGTAAAGGACGTAAGTAAATGACTCAGCTAGAAATTACTAATTATTAATAGAGTATTACTTTTTCCACCTTATGTCCTTCTCACGCGTCCTGCAAAAATTACTAAATTGTCCTTCGGAAAACAAAATCTGAAATTTTAAAGTCTGGTCCGGATTACATATTTCGGACAGCTTCGAAGTATAGAAGGAAGTTCACCCTCCATTTTTTACAGTTTCACTTTTTACTCTCTCTCTCTCTCTCTCTCTCTCCCTCTCCCTCCCTCTAATCCCAAAATCCGAACTACAAAAATCCAACCAAAATTTGTGTAATCTTGCTCAAACGGACCGCATTTCAACCCTTGATAAACATCACATGGAAGGTTAGTTCGATTTCTCTATGAATGCATGTAATTTGTACCGTTTTTTTCTTTTGCACTGAAGCAATCCGGATTTCGTTTTCCGGACTGTATTGTTGCAATCCGGAAAATAAATTCTGGAAATACCCAGTATTTGTTTTCATCGTCTGTTTTGTACTATGTTTGTGTTGATTGTGTTGTGTGCATGTTATAGAAGGTTCCTCCTCTACTCAGTGCGTAAGGGAGGCATGACATGCTTCCCGTAGGAGAGAGCGTACCCAACAGATGGAGGAGGAAGGAGTTGTTCCTCCGAGGCGTCGGGGTGCTAGAGGACGTCGTGCTGATGTCGAGCATCAGCCGGAGCAACATGCGCAAGAGAATGAGGAGATGGACGTGCAACAATTGGAGGAGGAAGAGCTTCAGGCAATGCACGATGATATGGAAGACGCGCAGCCGCAGCGAAGGTGGACGAGGAAGTGGCGTGTGGTGGACCCTGACCCACTTGATGACTATACCGGTGGCCCACACGACACTAGCCTGCTGTGGAGGTACCAGGTGCACGTGGCCAGGAAGGCGTCTGAGGGCGAGGTATTTATTAATGTTAAACTTACTTTAATATGTTGTGAAAATGATGTTTATATTCGTGAAACTAATGTTTATTAATGTTACTTTAATAAATTGTTGAACTGCTATTTTTGTGAAGCCATGAGTGTAAATTGATGTTTAGGTATTGTTTTTTTTATCATTTGCAGTGGCATGACAATTTAAAATGCATCAACAACGGAAAAAGATAGAGACGATGCATGATAAAGATACCACCCCTATCATGGCTGCTCGGTGGTGGCGTCACAGATTGCAGGGCACCGGTCTTTCTTGGCTTCAGGATACCAACTACAACCTGATTGACCACGGTCTGATTTGTGCTTTTGTGGGAGAGGTGGCACGAGGAGACCTTGAGTTTCCATCTTCCGTTTGGGGAGATGACAGTGACACTTGATGATATGTCATGTTTGTTGCATCTCCCCATTGATGGCATGCTTTTGTCCCACGAGGCTATCACACGAGACGACGCAGTAGAGTAGATGGTGGAGCACTTGGGGTCTGATTTGGGTCAAGCTCTAGTTGAGGTGACGAAGACCAAAGGTGCACATTGCCGATTCAGCTACTTGATGAGGATTTTCAAGGAGCGTATGTTGGAGTAGTTGGTGTTGGAGATTGAGTATGGTGTGACTCCGGAGGCGCGAAGGTTGCGGGACCAAGCTGTCTGCATATATTTGCTATACTTGGTAGGGATCACACTCTTCACTGACAAGAGCGCCACTACTGTGGATGTTGTCTACCTGAGATACTTTAGAGACCTTGATCTTGTTGCTGGTTATTCATGGGGAGTTGCGGCACTAGCTCACTTGTATAGGGAGCTTAACAAGGTTGCACATTGGAACTACGGTCAGGTGTCAGGATACCTGATTTTGTTGCAGGTATAAATTAAAAATTATGTTTTGTTATTTTAAATGTAAGTGTTTATTGTTTGTATATTTATATGTGGTTGTCATTGTTGCAGGATTGGGTGTATCAACACTTCCAAGCTATGGGAAGCAAGGATGTATGGCACCCTATCGGGAGGATCGGGATCCACGCGCGATGCTTTTTGTACCACTGGCTGGTTTGGGCACACCAGACAACTACATAAACCATCTGGATAGGCTGGATCTGAGTGGCGTTGTCATGGCCCCATATGGAGAGCACCGTGAGGCACGTCCGCTTGAGCGGGTGATAAGTGTCAAAAAGGAGTTAAATAGACTGTACATTTTAGGCACTTTGATTACTTGGTTTGCAAGTTATCCTGCGAAAAGCTCACAAATACTGAAGAATCACTCAATTATGCTTTTCACATCTA